>Ga0180433_10002420_pt1 | contig 28762 bp, 24 predicted proteins | sample SS_ome_8_FD_132980 | JGI IMG/M metagenome (GOLD analysis project Ga0180433, IMG submission 132980) | Hypersaline lake sediment archaeal communities from the Salton Sea, California, USA - SS_1_D_1 metaG | ecosystem: Environmental > Aquatic > Non-marine Saline and Alkaline > Hypersaline >... | reverse complement strand
GATGGATGTTAATGGTAGAATTGATGGTAGTGATGAATTTGGTGGGGATGGTAGTGATGATTATATTGAAATTCAAGATGATTCAACATTGGATATAACAGATGAGATCTCAATATCGTTATGGGTAAACCTTAATGATTATTCTAATGCACCGGATTTAATTACAAAAGGAAGTTATACCGAATCCTATAGTACTTGGGTAAGAGCAGCAGGAACTGTTAGATTTGCAGTAAATAGTAATAGCTTAACAAGCTCTGATAGCATTAATACTGGTTCATGGTATTATCTAACATTTACTAGAGATTCTTCCACAAATGGTAGAAAGATATATATTAACGGGTTAGAAAATGCCAGTGATACTTTAGTAACTGCTTTTAATACCAACGCAGATCCATTATATATTTCAACAAGTTCATATGAGATAGATGGGATATTGGATGAGGTAAGAATAAGTAATATAGCTAGATCTGCAGAATGGATTAGAACAAGTTATAACAATATGAAAACACCAGAAAAATTCATTAAGGTTGGTATTGAGAGTAATATAACCGATACGTCGATTGAGGTTATTTCCCCATATATTGTTACATATTCACCATATTTAATATCTGCAATAGGAAATAATAGCTTAGATAGTGTTACTTTATGGTATAGATATTCAACAAATAATATTAGTTTTGATCCATGGGTAGAAAATAACATCGATACTCTTTTTCCTTGGACATGGAATTTTGATTTTCCGAATGGCACAGGGTATTATGAATTCTACAGCATTGGAAAGAAATCTGGTTATTCAGATGAAATTGAACCTTCAAATGCTGATTCAATATGCTACTTTAATTCCAGTATAAACACAGCTCCATTTGTTTATGCAGAAAATCCAAAGAATCAATCTGAAGGCATAGCAAGAATTCCTCAGCTTAATGTAACTGTTGATGATGGTGATAATGATTTGTTAGATGTCAAATGGTGGTCAAACAGCAGTGGACAATGGACATCATTTGGATCAAATAATAACATAAATACTGAGGAGGGTCCAGTTAATATAATAAAAACAAATTCAAATTTTTCAGACTTTTCGACAAAATACTGGTGGAGTTTAAACATAACTGATAGTATCTCATGGACTAATGTTACCTATTGTTTTACAACTCAACCTATTTCAACATCCGTTGATACAATTATTCCTTATGGTATAACTTCTCCTAAAAAAAACATTACTGCTACAGGCGATTCTGATTTAAATAATGTTAAATTATTTTATAGATGGAGTTCAGATAATGTTAGTTGGGGAAAAATCCCCGTATCTATTTTCGATGGTTTTGAATCAGGAAGTATGAATACAAGTTTGTGGAACACGTATCAATCTGGTGGTGATGCTCGAATACAATTTAATTATGCTGGAACTACTCACAGCGGAAGCTCTTCTTGCGCTATGGATGATTTTGACTTTTCTACAGGTGATTATTCTTTAAATGAATTATTTACAGTTTATGACTTCACAGGGATAAGTAATATTGTAATCGACTTTTGGCAATATGATGCAGATGATGAAGAAGAAAATGCACCATCTAGTTGGACAGGACATGGTAATTATGATGCTGTTTCATTTACAAATGATGGTAACACATGGTATGAAATAATTGATGCAACCGCTTTAGATCAAGATGACCAATGGACTCATTTTACATACAACATAAGTAGCGATGCTGATTTTAATCCTAACGTTAATAGTAATTTCGCAATCAAGTTTCAGCAATATGACAATTATCAAATAAACCTTGGTCAAGATTGGGATGGACGAGTGTGGGACAATATTTATATTAATTTTTCCAAAAAAAATGACAATGGTACTGATTGGATAGAATGGCTTAATTCCAGTAATCCTGATTATAATTATCCCTGGAACTGGAGTTTTAATTTTCCAAATGGAACAGGTTTTTATGAATTTTACAGTATAGGAAATAAAACAGGTGAGATTAATGAAACATCTCCTTTAAAAGCAGATGCTAGATGCTATTATAATTCAATGGGAGTTGCCCCACAATTGAACTAATTAACCCCACTCCAAATGGTACAACAAATGTTAGTTTGCAAACATTATGTCAGATTAGAGCTAATGATATCAATAATGATATTCTCACAATATATTGGTATGAAAATACAACAGGACCATGGATCTTAAAAAATACAAATATTAGTATAAGCTCTGGTTCTATTGTAAGCTATTCATTTTCAGAATTTTCAAATTATTCAACGAAATATTGGTGGAAATTAACTGTAAATGATAGTCTATGGAATACTTCTGCTATATTTTCATTTACTACCAAATCAATATCAACATCAGTAGATATTATAATACCAAATACAGTAATAACTCCTCAAAAGAACCTTACTGCAACAGGTGATTCTGTTTTAGACAATGTAAAATTATTCTATAGATGGAGTTCAGATAATATTAGTTGGGGGAGGAAACCTGTATCGATATTTGATGGATTTGAATCAGGTAGTATAAATTCTAGTTTATGGAATACATATCAATCAGGAGGCGATGCTAGAATTCAATTTAATTATGCAGGGACAACTAGACAAGGCAGTTACTCATGTGCTATGGATGATTTTGATTTTGAAACTGGTGACAACTCTTTAAATGAACTATATACCATTTATGATTTCACCGGGGCAAGCAACATTGAAATTGACTTTTGGCAATATGATGCAGATGATGAAGAAAGTAATGCTCCTTCTAGTTGGACTGGACATGGTAATTATGATGCTGTTTCATATACAAATGATGGAACGACTTGGTATGAGATAGTTGATGCAACTGCATTAGATCAGGATGATCAATGGACACATTTTACGTATAATATTAGTAATGATGCTGATTTCAATCCGATTATTACTAGTAATTTTGCAATTAAATTTCAACAGTATGACAATTATCAAATAAACCTTGGTCAAGATTGGGATGGACGAGTGTGGGACAATATTTATGTTAATTTTACAACAGACAATGAAAATGGATCTGATTGGATAGAATGGTTCAATGTAAGTAATCCAGATTATGATTATCTATGGTATTGGAATTTTGATTTTCCAAATAGTACTGGATATTATGAATTTCATAGTATTGGAAATAAATCTGGTTCACCTAATGAAACTTCACCCAGTATTGCTGATGCTTTTTGTTATTATAGTTATACTCCACCGACAGCTCCAATAATCAATAATTATGATTTAATGAATATAACTGGTTCAAAATTGAATAATGCAACAGGTCTAATAGATGTAAATAAGGAATATTATTTTACAATAAATATAACAGATGCAAATAGTTGGATTGATATAAAATATATAAACATCACTTCATGGTTTGATGACGGTAATGATAGTTCCTTATATAATCAAACAACAGGAGGAAATCTAAATTTATTCTTACAATATGAAAATATATCTGGCACGGGTAATTTCAAGATCTTATGGCCTGATGATGAATCTAAAATAATCTTATCTAATTGTAGTGAGACAATAATCGATAGTACAACAAGAATTATCAATATCACATTCAAGCCTTTAAGTCAAGTTAGGTGGGCTAGTAGTAATAATACATGGAATTCTACTTTTGAGGTCTATAATGATCCCTATTCATGGAACTTTAAAATTACGGTTGAGGATTCAACAAATAGAAAAACATCTGTAAAAAATGAATATGGAGTGTATAGATATACATCCATTTCACCTTCTCAAGATTGGGTTGATGTTTATGCTTTACCCGGATTTAATGATACATCCAATATTGTAAATATAGAATATTCTTCAAATTATGATTTCAATATGACTATTTTCTTTGAAGAAAATCTTACAAATGTCTCTAGAGCTGATTCAATCCCTATTGAAAACAATGTTAAAATCCTTGCAAGTACAGACACTTCAGATGATATTGATATGGATATTTACTTTTCAGGAATAGGTGAAGATTTTAAAATTGACATATTTAATCTATCAGGATTATTTCAAGAAAATAATGTAAGTCAAGTTGTTAATGTTCAATTTGATGTATATATACCTTTCGGAACTCAAGCAGGAAGATATATTGCTAAGGTCGCAACTAAAGTATTTCATAAATAATTAAAACCTTTCAATAAAATTGAACATTATTTTTAAAATATCGGGCAAAATACTTAAAAATTAACAAAACATTTATAAGGAATAATTAGGTTCTTAATATCCAGGCACTCTACTATCATATTGAGGATTGGATGGCTCCTATTTGGAGGATGCAGGATGGGAAAAAGAAAAATATTAACAATATTACTTATTATTTTATTAGTTTTTTTATCATTTTCCAATTCGTTTTTTATAAATATTAATAAACAAATTGTAAAAGCAGACCCTGGTGATATCAGCGAAAGCTGGCATAATGAAACAACTTTAAATGTAACTGTACTGCAATTACAGCCGAGAGTAAATTGGTATGACCTTCAAAACTTATCTGGAGGTTCTAAATTAAATGAACAAATTGATGTAAACCAGGAATACCATTTTATAGTAAATATTAGTAGTGATCAGGGATGGGCTGAGATTGAATATATAAATATAACAGCTTGGCATGATTTAGGAAATGAGGCAAATACATACAATTCAACACCGGGGGGAAATTTAAACCTCTTTTTGCAATATGAAAACACTACAGGTACAGCTAATTGGAGTTTAATATGGCCAAGTAGTGAAGTAACACTAGTTTTAGGAAACTGTACTGACACAATAGTTAATGATGCAACTGGAAGTCCCGGAAATACTGAATGTCATAATTTAACATTTGCATGGGTACCCGGCTATCAGTTCAGATATGCTCCAGATCCTACCGATCCTGTAGCGGGTTATAATGATACATGGTCATGGAATTTCAATATTACATGTGTTGATTCATCTGGCTATTACAATTACCAGAATCCAATAGTAGGGGAAACTATTAATGAATTTGGAGTATATAGTTATACTGAAATTGTAGGTGCCGGTTGGCCAACAATTACTGGAAATCCTGGTGATTCACCTGCATATAATGACAGTTACATCAACATTGAAACACGATCGAATAATAATTATAGTCTGTCTGTAAATGTAACTAATTTAACTCACAAAACTTTGCCTGTTTATTTCATTCAAAACACTTCAATTTTTACAGCAGGTGGAGATCTTAGTCCGCTTACACTGTTTCCTGGAAATGCACCACAATATTACTATGGGGGTGCAGCAACTTATAAGGGAGCGGAAAACTCCAGCACAAGTTTAAATACAAATGATGTAGAGTGGGCAGTAAATATTCCTTTAGGTCAATTTCCAGGAGATTATAACGCAACAATATATTATAATCTGAGGACTCAAACATAGTCTTTTCCTTTTATTAAGTTTAAATATAAAATAATCTCAATTTTTTAAAAATCATATCTAAAAGAAAAGCTTTAATAAACTCTTGAACATAAACAATACAACTTAAAAATTTATAATAAGAGGTGTTGGGATGAAATATGCATTTACTTTTGTTATTTTAGTCCTAATTTTATTTAGTTTATCATCAATAACCATAGTTTCATCTGCAGATGTATCATCAATCAGCATGCATATACTAGGTGAGGAGGATCAAATTAAATTTGGTCAATTAAAATTGGTTGCAGGTATTTGGCACCAGTTAAACATTACTTTAGATGATGATAACATTCAAAGACTAAATTTAATTTTTTTTAAGGGAAATGAAATTCCAACGGGTGAGAAAAATTCATCAAATTACTATGAATGGACTTATGATGAATCAAGTGAAAACATCTGGAATGATCCATTAAAACACGATGGACGGAATTTTATAGATGTAAATAATAGTATCAAATTAGACAATCTTTTTAGCTTTTATATTGGTATTAAAGATACTTTACCAAATAACCCTTTATTTTATCATGAAAATTGGACTTTAGAAATATCTTTTAATGAGGAAGTGCAGCATACAGAAAAAATTGTTGTTGAAAAACCCACCTTAGCATTTGCAAAAAGTCATGGTGATATTATTAATTTCTTCATAGAACCATTTATTGCAACTTCTTTAGAGGGAGATGATACTTTTAGAATTGAAAATAATGGAAATTTACCATTGGATATTTCTATTGATTATTTATCATATAATGATTTTATAAAATTAAGTGATTCTAATACTAGAATCTCCCCATATAGTAATAGAAATTTTTATATTAATTTACAATCAGGAGAATGGAAACCGGGAATTGCAGGAAGTTCTATAAGTAGTACATTGGTAGGTTCAATATCAAGTAATATTATTGTCCCAACCAGTGTTCTGACATTTCAATCTGCATATCAGATTAATGCACCTCTCTTAAAAATACACATTGGACATAATAATTATGAGATAATAGAAATTGAAGGTACAGATATTGTTTTCCAACATATTAAAAATCTCAAAATGAATGAAAGTGAAATTAGGAATATTCCAGTGTATATATCTGGAAATGGAACAGTTAATTTTAATGCGAGAACCGATGGTAAAAACATTTCAATATTAAATATTAAATCTGAAAACGCAGATGTTACAACTCCATTTGAAATAATATCAACTGAAACATCTGAATATGAAATTATTTTTCAAATAGAAGCAATCAGAGAAAATAAAATTGGTTATCTATATTATGATTTAGAAATTGAAAATTCTTCAAAAACATATGTAACAGTTATTGAAATTACTTCTCCAAGCGATAGTCAAGGTTTGGATTTGAATATTACACCAATTACAACAATCATTGTTATAATCTGTATTATTTTAGTAATTGCATATGTTAGTTTTACTCACATAAAACATAGGAGGAAATAAAAAACACACATGCTTAAATTAAAAGAAAAATTTATAGCAGTTGTTACTATCACAATTGTATTTAATTTAATATTTTCTATACAATCAACAGCGGATGAGGCGGGGGTAGGAGTTTTGAATGTTCCACCAAAATTTGGTATTATTCAGCTCGTTCAGCAAGAAGAAAATATTAGAGTTTATCTTACAATATCTGATTACAACTCATGGGAGGATTTATTTATAGTTAATATTACCTTAATTAATTCTGATTCTCAATCTACTAGTTTTATTTTCAAGCAATATAAAGACTCAACTTCATATGAAAAAATATACGAATTTAGTGAAGAACCTGATGATTCAAATCTTCTTATTGAGGAAAAATGTTCTTACACACATTCAAATAAAAAAGAAACAGTTGATGATAAATGTAATTTAGATCTAATATTTGTATTTCATTCTACATTTTTTTCTAAGATTAACATCATAGCAACAGATTTAGAGGGTTCGACTGCAACAACTAAAATAGACTATACCTCTGAAGAGATAATGCGAGGAGGTAATATTATCATTGTTCCAGGACCAGATGAACCAATAGTGATTCTTATGCCCTCTTATATTCTAAATATAATAGCAATAATTCTAGCTATAATTGGAACAATTTATTTAATTAAAAAAATTGAGAAGAAAAAACGTATAGCTTATGGAAAGAAAAATTAATATTTTCAGAGATTTTCCTCTTTACTTCTTCATATTTATTACAATTTTTACTGCCATTAAATTTATTTTTATTTTCTTTTTTAGAGCATCATATGAACCAAGTATTTTGTTTGAGCTATCTCCGTTTCACATTCTTTCAGGTTTTAATAATTTGCAATTACTGTTGATTTCATTAATTATTGTATTTATTAATATGTATCTTCATATTTATAAAACAAAAAAAAATATGATGTATTCTTTTTTATTTACAGGATTATTATTTTCTGGTATAGGATTAGCCATTGCATCAAGGGAACCTGGTTTTGATGATATTTTCCATTATATTGTCTTTGGTTGTTTATTATTTATCATTCTCATTGATCACAAACAATATTTAACAATGCCTGAAATTGAAGAAGCCCCAATAAAAGAGAGAATCACCAGACCAATAACCAAACCCAGTCCAAATAAAATAAACTTAAAATTTATTAAGAATTTTACAAAAAAATATATAGTTAACACTCCAAAAGCTTTTATTGGAAAAATTACAGGTATTTTTTCAAAATTTCGTAAACCTGAAAAAGAACTTGATAAATCAATTAAAATAAAAGATTCTAAAATAAAATTGGATAAAATTAATAAAGATAAAGGGAGAATTAAGGTTGAAACATCAACAATTATACCTAGATTGAAGAGTTTAAAAGATTTAGATAAAATCGATATTTCAGACTCAAATAAGATCCATACAGATATTCAGGAAAAAACAGACAAAATAATTTCTATTAAAAAAGAAATTGAAAAGAATAAAGGTATTATAAATAGAGATGAAAAAAAGCCCTCAAAACATATTCATCCATATTTTCACAGTGAAAAAACAATGGAGATTTCAAATTTGCAACAGATGCTATATTCAAAAGAAGTCATTTTACCAAAGGATATGAAAGAAGATTACCAAAAAACCTTTGACGAAATAAGTGGGTATGCGGCAATAATACAAAGTGGGCTAATTAAACAGGTTAAGAATTCCTTTGCAAGGTTTTTAGGTTACGAAATTTATGAAATAATAGATGAGAAGTTAACTAATTTTGTAACTCCAGAATCATTCTACGAAATCGAGAAATATTATATTTCAAAATTAAAAGGTAATGAGCCATCAGGCTATAATGTTACATTATTAAAAAAAGATAAATCTAAAGTAAATGTAAGAATTGATACAAAACCAATATATATTGATGGGAAAAATGCAGAAATAACTATATTTAAAATAATTTAAAAAAATAAAAAAAGAAGAGAATAATTTCGGTTATTTTTTACCAAAGGTCAATTATTTTCTTTGAATATACTGCAGGCGATGTAATATCATAAACTGCAGGCGCTCCAAGTTCTGGTTGCACTTTTCCTGAAATGACTTCTCTTGTTGGCAGTCCACCTTCATGAGGAATTATTGCGGAAAGATTTACTATAAGCATGATTCTGTCTCCAGCGTTCATACCTGTTGTATTTACTACAGTATTGTCAGGATCATGTACTGCTATTACGCCAAATTCGGTAGATGTTGTATTGTCTAATATTGTGTATGATGAGCCAGAATAAATCGGGGTTTCAAATACACTTTTATCGTCAGTGTTTACCATCACAACTAAAGACTCATTTATTGTAAGAACATTTAATTCATCATATAGGACAGTTAGTGTTATTAAACTTAAATCAATATCACGGGAGCCTGCTCTTGGTCTTAATGTTATTGCCATATATTCAATCTTTGTTTTGTTATCATTTGTATAACCTGTGACGTCATCAATAGCTATACCAGATGAAACTTCCCTGATAGTTTGTGTTCCAACACTTCTTGCTCTTTGTTGAAGGGTTTCACTAGTAGTTATTAAAACACTAGCAGCAACAGCAGCTATTAATACCATTGCTATAAAAACAATAAGTGTTCCTATTCCAACCATTGCTTTTTCTTCTTTAATAATTGACCTTTTATGATGATTCACTGGAGGTGTTGAAGTTTTAGGTTTTATTGCAATAATCGTATTTATTCTTAAACATCCTAAGCCTTGCTTCGAATCAATTAAAACAAAACCATCTTTGTAGTCTATATCTTCAATAGTTCCTGTAATAACGCTTGCCCTTTCTTCACCAGGCTCCTTTGTTACAATTTTACAGTATTTTCCTACCAGCCTTTCCATATACTTTTTTTCCATTCATTTCACCTTCTTTTCATTTCCCATGATTCATTAAATCATGGTAATAGATATCACGTTAAATGTTCTCAAATAACAATATTTAAAGCTTTGCTGGCAGATGCTCGATGTGTAAAAATTACAGTTTGACAGTTTTTTTAATTAAAATTGCTAAATATAATTTAATATCTAATCCAATAAGAATATTTTAATAATTCATTTTAAAACAATAAGTAGAAAGGATGATTCTACTATAGATAATAGTTGTATAACAAGCCTTATATATTATTCATTTCGAAGTTTAGTTTGAAATAATAAGTGGTGAAATGAACAATAAGGGAATTTCAGCAATTGCACCGGTTATACTTCTAATTAGCTTTATTTTAATAGGTTCCACAGTAGCATCGGTATTGTCAGATAGCTCAGAAAATGTATCTGAGCAAGATTTGGAAGAAATGGTTGATGAAATAGTAGATGAAATATCAACATATTTAAAAATAGAAGATGTAATGGGAAAATTTGTTAATTTTAATGGTGATATGAAGATTCAAAAGATTGTTTTAATGATAGAGCCACTTTTTTCTGTCGATATAAACATATCTGAGCTAATAATAAAGCTATATAATGGGGAGGATGTAAAGATGCTTTATTATGATGGAAAATCTTCATTTATCGACTCCAATTCCTTATTTGAACATTGTTTATGGACTAATACTTCTAGTGAGGTTTATAATTCAATTGTAATACTGGATGCGGATAGGTCTATTATTGATTATGGAATAATAAATGATAATTCTGATTTAATGTATATTATTATTAATCTACCAGATGAATTCTTGATGAAAAAAGGCGAATCAATGACCATTAGTATATTTAATTCAAACGGTATAACTAGAACTGTTAATATCAAAGCCCCAATGCCAATGAAAAAAATAGTGTCACTTTTATGATTCTTTATCTTCAATTTTCTTTGTCTTTATATTTAAATCATCTATATGTATATTTTTTTCTATTTCATTAATATTACTTTCAATATTTCTTTTCCAAGGAAAATCTTCTGGAAATTTTGGTTCAGGTTCTGGAGTCATTTCCACTTGATTTGATTGGTTTAAATCATCTTGAAGTTGTTTTATAAGATTATCCTTGTTATGAAGTGTTGTTTTTATTGATTCTATATTTTCTTTGTCGTTTTCAATTTGTTTTTGTAATTGGCTTATTACATTCATCCTTCTGATTAATTCCTGATTGCCTTCATTTAATTGTTTATTTAAATTTTCAGTTATTTTCATTTTTTCTAGTATTGCATCTTGCTTATCTATTAAATCATTATTCAATTGAGCAATTATTTCGTTTTTCAAGTCAATTGTTACGTGTAAAGAATCTATTTCTTGCTGTTTATCATTTAATTCTTTTTCAAAATGATTGAAACTATTTACATTAAAATTAGAAATATCTGTAAGATTAACACTTTCATTCAGTAAGTTAAAATTATTTCTAATGTCATTTGTTAGATCTTCAAGTTTTTTTGTCTTTTCATTCAAATCAGTTCTTGTTTTCGAAAGTTGATTTTGAATATTTTCAATTTCAAGGTTTTTTTCTTGAAGTTCATGTTCTTTAATTTTTATTTCATTGTGTTTAGATTCTAATTGACTATTGAGCCAATTTATTGCAGACTTTCTAGCTTTAAGCTCATCTATTAATTCATCATTATTATTTTGTTTAATATTTTTATCGTTATTATCTATACTATCCTGCATTTTTGCTAAATCATTTTGTAATTGTATTACCTGATTTGTTACATTTGATATCTTATTTTTTAAAACACTCATCTCGTTATCTCTTTGATTAAAATCTTCGTTATTTAATTCAGATGATATGAATATTTGTGATTTTTTATCTAATGCTGAAGTTATATCAAAATCTTTTTTCATAATATTAATTGGCATTTGATTTAGGCTTTCTTCAAGTCTATTAAAACCTTCAGTAGATTTTGTGAGTTTTAAGTTTTTATCTGTAAGTTGATTTGTAAGTTCATTAATAATTTTATTTTTTGTTTCTAAATTGGTATTTAAAGAGTTGATTTCCTCTTGTTTTGATATCAATTCTGATTCTAAATTTTTCATTTCAAATTTAATCTTTTCAATCTCATTTTCATTTGTGTTTTCCATATTATAACCTTCCTTAAGGAAGAATTATTTAACACGTATCCCTCCTCAACCAGGCTTACGTGATCCCATTAACATAATATTGTATACAATATATAGGTAAATATACTATTAATATTTAATAATCTTTTCTTTGTTTTGATAGTTAAAAAGTCCAAAAAAGAATAGATTAACTGCCTTCATTAATTGGTTCATAGGGGTTAAATGCAGGGTCACCAAACAATAAATATTCTTGAAAAGTAATGTATTTGTTTTCAAGCATTGGACCTTTACCGCCACCCTGGGTGCTAATTATTCTGTTGTACATATTTGTATAAATTTCGGTGTCCAGACTATTGTCACCTGTTTTAACTAGTGGAGGTGACCACCATAGCTCCCAGTCCGCATCTTCTGGTAAATATCTGTTTCTAGCATTTCTGAATGCCAGACCTACACTTACATTATTGTTTTGAAGTTCTTCACAAAGATCTGTATACATCTTATATCCAAAATGAGGTTCTGGATAAACGCCCTGTCTTGCATCTAAAAACGCTTTTATGCGAGTTCTTAAAACAGATAATGGAGTATCATACATACGATTTTTAGGTTCAATATATCCACCAGCAATATTGGATCCAGTTGGTGATGCAATTAAAGATGTTACTCCTGCATGCAATAATGTTTGACCTACATTTACTTTAGGATAGACACCATCTATTTTTCCACAAATGCAACTTTCCAACCACATGAAAGAAGGACCAAATTCCATATTTTCAACCCCTCTTGTATGATAATCTCCGATAAGTCCTAAAGAACCACCTGGCCCCAAGAATCCTCCCATAATAACTGGAAGAAATTGTTTCAACATCCAATGTGTAAATGGTCCACCAAGACCTGCCGCTGTTAAATCAATTCCACCCATTCCAAATAGATGTTGGTTACCATGAGCATTAGCCCAAATAAAATTACTATTTTCCATTATCTCCCCTCCTTTTACAGATCCTTCCCCAACCAGTTTATTTACTTGAATCTTACTAAATAATAGTCGATTAAGAAGAGTAATTTTCTTTATTTTATTTATCGCCTCTCTGCTAAAACCCTCTTTCATTGCTTCTTCATTATATGCTGCTAGAATATCAAATCCTAATGGTTTTGCCACTTCTTCCTCAGTTCTTTTTCCGCTAATTTGTCCATATCCAGTATTGAATTTCATTGGTTCTCCACGGGGTGTAAGATGTAAAATATCCCCAAAAATTAAGTATCTAATCAATGGTTTCTGGAAATCCTGACCTGAACCAATTAATAAACCAAAGTTGTCCTTCCAATCTCCAGATTTAGATATTATATCGTTATAAAAAACAGTTCTTGCAACTAATGCACTTGCATCTTGAGGGTCCCAACCAGTTATCCTGCCAACAATATTCTCTTGCATAGGATATTCATCAGTACTGTATTTATCTTTAGCTAAGTTGGACCAATCATATCTGACAGGATCTATATTACCATAAATAACATCGGATGGAGTTCCCCCACCAACATAGTACTGGGTTTCTTCTACATCTGCAGGTTCGACATAATTTTGATAAATATATTGAGGAAGTACAGTAGCACCACCCACTAGAGCTATATTAATTGGGTTTTTTGTATAATAATTCTTTAAATTTTCAATATCTCTATCTTTTTTTAATTCAATATCTGCAAGTTCTGATAAAATGTCATTTAAAGGATCATGAATTTTGTCAAAAATATGTTTGTTGCTTGTTTCTGTCAATATTGGATTTCTTCTTGGCATATAAAAACCTGGTGAAGGTTTTCCCATACTTGTTAATACGTCATCATCTGCAGCAAATGCAAATTCTGGTTTTCCAAATATTATTCCTTTATGATAAGCAGTTAAATAGGGAGCAATAGATGAAAGTCCTTTCATCATGGGATAAATCGGATCCTCAAGTTTCTCAACAATTACATTAGCAGACACCTCCCCGCTTTTCTTTGCTAACCAATCACCAGATGCTCTAACAATATATTCAACCCCACATCTATCATAAACAACGGATTCAACATACATTTTATCAGAAATTATATTTCCATTTTCATCACGAATGGGAATTCCGCCAGCTGCTGTAGTTCCCACAAAAAGTTCAAATTGCTGTAATGTGGATGGTAAATCTGGCAAATTTGGACCAGCTTGAAAGCTAACAGAGTCACCTAATTCATCAACTTCGTCTGAGTCTAAATTAATCCCTTCAAATTTTACAAGTGCATATTTGTAGTCTTCCGGGATTGTAAAACTCCATCCCTCAAGGGCTCTCGCACCGCCCATCATATATTGTAAAAGTTGAGTACTTGAGCTTGAAGGGATTGTTGTAGGACCAAAATGGAACTCTTTTCTGTCAAGTACTTTAGGTGGCCATGCATCAATGGGATTTGTTAATGTTATGTAATTAATATCGCCAAATTTATCTTTTACAAAAGTTATTGTGGCGTTTAATATTTGTTCTACATTGTCAAATTTCAAAACGTTACCAAAACCTTGAATATTCTCTCCACAAACTAATGTTTTTTTAACACCTAATTTATTAAGAACATATCTCACTTCAGAATTTAACTCATTTGCAACAATAACCGGTATACTAAGATAAGAAGCTAGTGGCGTTGCAATCAATCCTAAATTATAACCCGATTCATTATTTTCAATCAAAAGAGCAGCTTCACTTTCGGACCAATATTTTTCAGCAATTTTCAAAGACCATTCTTCAGCATTCATTGAACAATCGATGTATTCATCTACAGTTCTACCAATCTGATCAATAGCTCTTGTAACAGATTCTGAAGGTTCACTAAAATTTTGAATATATAATGGTAAAATTTGTTGATTTCCCACTTCATCATAATGAACAGCTAAAGGAGTTGCAATTAATGGATAAAAAGGATTTGAATCTGAGACAACTATAGCATTTGGATAATTGGAAAATGAACCAGTAGCCGAATAAAAGTCTTTAAAGGGTAATCCAGCTGCAGCCACCTCTTGATCATCCCATACATAAATACCAATTGAAGAGATTATAAGGATAGTAGCTCCAAAAATCACAATAATTTTATCATTCTTTTTCATAATTTATCCCCAGATAAATACTGTTGCCTCTATTCAATTTTAGTATATTTGTATCTTTCTATATAATATTTTCTATTATTATAATATTGTTAGTATATGTTTATATCTTATGAAAATGGTCTAAAATAAACCAAAAATTAAGAATACGTATTTTAAAACTAAATTAAAACTTGTATGAATAATTTTAATAACTTATGGCTATTTACGCTGTGAAGGCTGGATTATTATGGCTGAAGAAGAAATGTCACCTCAAATTCAAGATCAAATAAATAGATTCCAACAATTAAAAGCGCAAGTTCAGATGATATCTCAACAACGTCAACAAATAGAAATACAATTAAGAGAAACAGAAGAGGCATTAAAAGAAATTGGAAAAATATCTTCTGATACACCAATTTATAAGAGTGTTGGTTCTTTGCTGATTAAATCGAAAACAAAAAACGAAGTTAAAAAAGAATTGTTATCAAACAAGGAATCTTTAGAGCTGAGAAAAACAACATTAGAAAAACAAGAAGGAAGAAGTCAAGAAAAATTAACTGAGTTGCAAAGCAAGATACAAAATGCCATAAAACTTGGTGGTCAGGATAGTTAATGATCAAAACAAGGAATATATCAGTTTATAATGATTTAAAAACTGGATTTTTTTGTAAACTCTTAATAATATTAGGTATAATTTTTCTATTGATCTATCTAATCCAGTTTTCAATTCCTTATTTTTCAATTGAAGATAATTTATCAGGGATTATACTAGCTTTTTCAATTTTACTAATTGGAGTTGGAGTAATCATGTTTTTCTTTCATTGTCAGTTTACAAAATTATCCCAAATTGCAGAAGATGTTGAAAAAGAAAATAATTTACAGAAAACAGAAAAAAACGGAAAAAAATAGATTATTTACCATATCTTCTTATTCTATTTTGATAGGTTTTTATTGCTTTTAAAAAATCTCTTTTTTGGAATGCTGGCCAATAAACATCAGAAAAATAGAGTTCAGAATATGCTATTTGCCATAATAAAAAATTAGATATTCTCTCTTCTCCAGAGGTTCTTAGAATAAGATCGGGATCAGGTATACCATTTGTATATAAATAAGAAGATACTGTTGATTCTGAGATACTTTCTATATCCAATTTTCCTATTTTAACATCACTTGCAATTTGCTGAATTGCTTCAAGAATTTCTTCCCTTCCACCATAGGCCATTGCAATGTTAAATTGATGATCTTTATAATCCTTTGTTGATTCAATAATTTGTTTGGCAGAATGTTGAATATCTTTAGGAAGTTCTTCTATATCCCCTATTACTTTAACCTTTACTTTGTTTTTATGAATTCGTGAATCATTTTTTGCCTTATCTAATTCCTCCTTACATAGATTCATTAGAGTTGATACTTCATCGTCAGTTCTTTGAAAATTCTCTTTAGAAAATGCATATACTGTTAAAATATCTATACCAATATCAAAACACCAATCTAATACATCCTCAATCTTGTCCCTTCCAAAATAATGACCCGCTTTTTCTGATAATCCAAAACTTTTTGCAAATCGACGATTACCATCCATTATAATTGCAACATGTTTAGGTACAGGTTTTTTCTTAATATCTTCAGTTAGTTTAAACTCTCTAAATTGTTCAATTTTTTTAGATACATATCTATATAAATCAGACCTATAGAGTTTTGTAAGAACCTTTCTTGCAGTAATACTTTTTATCGCAAATTTTTCAATATCTTCAATTTTTTTTCCAGCAATGGTTTTTAATGAAGGTTTTTTTAAAGTTATCTATCTTACCCCATTTTTAAATAATTAATAGGTATAAATAACTTAACATTAAAATTATATGGTTTTTAAAATTTTTTTAATTTTAGTTTTAATGAAATAATAAACTCAATATTAATTTAAAAATAAGATCAGAAGACAAGAATAACAATTAATAAAACCTCTAATAGACGATTGCTTTATATATAAAAACTGTATTTCAACCCCCTACAATTATAGGTGATTATCTGGGAAATATAAGACAAACACACATTAAAAATATAGCAATAGAATTAACAAAGAAATATCCTAATAAATTTAAACACGATGATTTTCAACACAACAAAGATAAAGTTGAAGAGTTAACTGAATTAAGTAGCAAGTTAATGAGAAACAAAATTGCAGGATATGTTACCAGATACCTAGCTTCTCATCATAAAGGACAAAATCATTGACCAATTTATGAGTAGTAACCCAAAATTTATTTTAAAAACTATATTAATTTAGATAGGTGAGTTAATAGACAATATTAAAAAAGCCTTAACCGAACTTCAAAAAGGCAATTTTATTTTAATCTATGATAGTGAAAAAAGAGAAGGAGAAACTGATTTTGTAATTGCCTCTCAATTTGTCAATCCTGAATCAATAAAACAAATGAGAAAAGACGGCGGCGGTCTTATATTTCTGATGACTTCTAGCAAAATTGGAGAAAAATTACAGTTACCCTTCCTTGCTGATATGTATGAAAATGTCAAAAACAAATATCCGGTTCTTAAAGAGATAGTACCAAATGACATTCCATATGATACAAAATCATCATTTTCTTTATATATCAATCACCGAGAGACTTTTACCGGAATAACTGATAATGATAGATCTTTAACTATAAGAAAATTTGCTGAGTTATTAAAAAAGGTAAAAAATTATGATAGTAATTCAGCGATTGTTGAATTTGGAAGGGAATTTAGATCACCAGGACATGTTCCAATTTGTCTAGCATCCAAAGGATTATTAAACTCTCGCAAAGGCCATACAGAACTTGTTGTTGCCATGCTTAAAATGGCAAAGCTAATTCCAGCTGGTAGTGGATGTGAGATAATGGGGGATAATGGTAAGGCTTTATCAAAAAAAGATGCAAAAGATTATGCTGTAGATAATAACCTTGTATTTGTAGAGGGAAAACATATAATCAAGGCGTGGAAACAATGGTCAAAATAATGGCAACTGGAACTTTTGACCTATTACATATGGGCCATATTTACTATTTAAAGGAAGCAAAAAAATTAGGAGATATTCTTACCGTTGTTGTTGCAAGAGATTCAACCGTTAGAAAATTGAAACATGAACCTGTAAACCCTGAAGATATTAGATTAGATTTGATAAAAGAATTAAAAATTGTTGATGAAGCCTATCTTGGGTACAAAGATGACATGTATGCGATTGTTGAAGAAATAAAACCTGATATTATTGCTTTAGGTTACGATCAAATTCATGATGAAACTACAATTAGAAAAGAAATGAAAAAAAGAAACCTAAAAGCAAAAGTTGTTAGACTCTCTGAATACAAATGCGGGAGTGACTTGGATGGTACACGTCGTATTATTCAAAAAATAATTGCGGCATATGAATTTCAAAAGAAAATGGATAAAATTGAAGGATCATGAAAAAAATAGGTATAGCCGATACTACATTTGCAAGATATGATATGGCTAGTTCAGCAATTGATGAATTGAAATCAACAAGAACAGGATTTCAAATTATTAGATATACAGTACCTGGTATCAAGGATTTACCGGTGGCATGTAAAAAATTATTTGATCAACATTTTTGTGATATTGTCATGGCTTTAGGCATGCCTGGTTCAAAACCAATTGATAAACAATGTGCACATGAAGCAAGTACTGGTTTAATACAGACACAACTTATGTGTAATAAACACATTATTGAGGTATTTGTATATGAAGATGAAGCTGAAAATGATAAAGAATTATCTTGGTTAGCAAACCAAAGAGCAAGAGAGCATGCAGAAAATGTGATTAATTTATTATTTTATCCTGACAAATTGATTGGTAAAGCAGGAATGGGCCTACGTGAAGGATTTGAAGATGCAGGTCCTGTAAAGGAGGTTTGAATATAATGAATAAGGAAAATATTAGAATTGGGGCTGTTGTGTCAGAATTCAACTATGATATAACTATGATGATGTTAAAAAGAGCAACTGAACATGCACAATTTCTTGGAGCAGAGATAAACAATGTTGTCAAAGTCCCCGGTGTTTTTGATATGGGGCTGGCAGTTAAAAAACTACTTGAGAGAGAAGATGTTGATGGAGTAGTTACTCTCGGTGCTGTTATCGAGGGAGAAACTGAACATGACGACATTGTAATTCAACATGCTACACGAAAAATAGCTGATTTAGCCCTAGAATATAATAAACCAGTTGGACTAGGAATATCCGGCCCTGGAATGACAAGACTTCAAGCTCAAGATCGAATAGAACGAGCTAAAGCCGCAGTTGAAGCTGTTGTGAAGCTACATAGAAGATTAAAATTATAGTTATTTATTATTTATCCCAATAAGAATAATTTGCTGGGTTATCTGGAACCCACTCAGGTGGTATTCTATAACAACGATAAATTATCCCTGAAAATACAAAATCCCAGACAATTTTCTTATCTTTATTTACTTCAAAAACCCTTTTACTCATCCCTTCCGTAATTAATGTATTTCCATTAGGTAACCTTTGAGCTGAACCAAGAAAAAGGGAAAAAAATTTATGATTTTCACCAGAGGTCATTAGATTTGAACCTTTTCTATGGTAATATTCCCATATTATTTCCATTGTGATAGGATCAATTTCAATTATTCTTGAAAAAAATCTAAATTTATTTGGCATTCCAAATATTCCATATCCCGCAATACCTCCATTATCAAATATGAGTAAATTTCCAGCTCCAGGCAAACCTTTAGGAATAAGATGAGCATGATGTGGACCAATAATTTGTCCTATATTATCTCCTTCAGCAGTATTTTTTGAGTAATGAGGTCCCATAGACCACACAATATCACCAGATAGATAATCTATAATAGCAATAATATTTGTGTGTCTAGAGCAGATCATTAAATTTTGAGGATTGAACCGTTTATCCCCCTCATCAAACCATCGATTTTTACCCAATCTTGATATTGAATTTAAATGAAACCAATCATTTTTTATAAATGCCCAATTTCTCAAATTTGGTAATGACAACAACAAATGAGTACCTGGAAATAAGAAAATTCCTATTTTCTCCCCCAAATTGAATCCAAACTCATAAAAATGATCTATTGTATGCCATTCAAATCCGGTTAATTTTCCTTTATAATCTACCTCATATATAACATCATCAATAATTTCTTTATTACTTATATTATTAATTTCCTCATTTGAGTGCGATAGAATTAAGGTTTTTCCGTTAAATTTAAAATTTTGTCCTGGTGCATAATATCCAACGGGATTACCTTCTCTGATAAAATCATGATGTTGTCGAGCTATCTTTAATTCATTGAATTCTTCCTCCCAGTTTGAAAAATTCCATACAATATTTCCATCCCAATTTTGCTCAATCATTTCACAATATTCCCTTCCATAGATATATTCTTGTCTAAGTTTATTGGGACCGATGGCGGTTCCATTTGGCATCATTATAGCACTGAACGTGATATTATCCCAAGTATGTATTAAATTTCCATTCATATCTAATAAAACTGGTTGTTTGTCAATGTCAGATAAAAGATTGTATCCAATACATATCCCTTGATTTATTACGGACAATTTGATATTTCCCATAATCTGTGGATTATAAAAACAAAACAATGCAAGTAAAACACATGTTATTGCAATGAATGAATATCTTTTATTCATAGTAATAATCCTTATTAATATTATATTTAATTCTATTAAATAGAACTAACTATAAAATTATTCTATAACAATAAATATATATAATTTATTTCTTTTTATTTATTGTTTTAAAAACAGAAGGTAAATGAATAGTATAGGATCCATCTTTTTGTATAATAATTGGTTCTTCTTCCAAAAGACCCTTTAGATCTATGTTATATTTTCCAGGTTTTTCAATATCAATAGTCTGTAAAGAATCAGATTTATTTATATCAGTTTTAATTTTTTCAATAATCTCTTTTCGAGATTCAATATCTATCTCAGTAATTGTTTCAGTATTATTCTTTTTTTCATCGTCATTAATTTTCTCTTTAATTATCTTACTTACTTCTTTAGGTTTTATATTAACCCATTTGCCCGATCTATCTATAATATCTTTTTCAACCAATGTTTCCATTATTTGGGAAGTTATATCTTGTTTTACTTCATTACTAATTAAATCTCTTTGTTTTTCATCTAAAGGTTGTTTTGTGAAAAAAAATCTGTTACCATTGCACTTTGGACATCCTTTCAATAATTGAGATGAACCTTCTTCGAAAATCTGTCCACATTTTAAACATTGGTGAGGCATTAATTTGCTCCTCGTCCAGGGATAATCGTTGTTTCGATTCTATCATTATCTTTATGAACCATTTTTAAAAGATGAGCAGGACCAATTACTGTCATTCGAGGTTTTTTGTTAATCCCAAAAACCCTTTGAAAGAAATTTAATTTTTCTTCTGAATAACCTTCCATTTCAATGCCAATAAATGTATCGTGGTCAATTTCTTTCATTGTACTTTCGATAAGTGCGGTTTTTTCGGTTGGAGTAAGACCATGTTCGAGTACTAAAATACAACCTTTTTTTACTTCTTTTAGAATGTAGGAAAGTTTTTCAGAGGGTGATAGATTATTTAATTTTTGACGTGAAATTAAATTAAATGAAATTCCTTTGTCTTGTTTAGTCATTTTATTTTGCCCTCCTTTTATGTTTTTTATTTCCAAAATGTTTTACCATATTGGTATAAAGATCTTCGGTATTGTAACCATTCAATGCACTGATAGGAACAACAGGATGTTGAGGAAATGCAGATTTTAAAGTAGCAGGACTTGCATCATCAGAATCTATTTTGTTAGCTGCAATTAAAATGGGCAATTCTCTTGCTTCCAAATTTCCAATTATTGTAACATTTACTTGAGTAAAAGGATCTTTTGTTGAATCCATAACAAGAACAACGCCATCAATATCTTCTAACCATCGAATTGCTTCAATAACCCCCTCTGTTGCCTCCTTTGCCCTAACCCTAGATTCTTCTTTGTCCATTCCATAGGTGTTCATAAACTCTTTGAAATCTATTTTGGTTGAAATACCAGGAGTATCAACCAAATCCATTGATAATGAAGATCCCCCATTATCGATTTTAATATTGGTTTTCCATTTTGCTCGTCTTGTTTCATGAGGGATATCTGAAACACTACCCATGATGTCCCCTGTCCAATCTCTTAGAATACGGTTAGCTAATGTTGTTTTTCCAACATTTGGTGGACCATAAATACCAATTTTTGCATGTTTTTTTCCAAAAATTTTATGAATTATATGTGAAAATCTAACCTGTTTTAATCTTGCTAATATACCCATCCCGCAAATCCTCCTAGTAATGAAACTAATTATTGAAAATAGTTATATAAATTGAGGTTTATTAGTTTACTGGTTATTAAGTATATTGTACTATTTCTAAACTACATTGCGTTTCCATATTTGACATGTTTTTGGATTTGAAAAAGTGGTTGAAGTTCCAATAATTATATTTCCGCTTCCTTCAGGATATTCCAACATCGATCTTATACCTACATTAAAGGCATATCCAAATCCATTTTCTATCTCGCTGTTTTCATTATCTCCAACAATTTGAGTCCAATTTGACCCATCGCATTTAAACATCTCACATCCCTTTGAATTTGATGTTCCTACCCACAATTCATTATCAGATGTTACAATCATTGAAAACGGATAATCGTTATTTCTATCTCCAAAACCGTCATTTCTAATATTTTTAGGTTTAAATTTTACACCCGGTACATCATCACCAATTTCTGGTACCCAAGTATTTTCGTCATATCTCCAAATCTCAAGACCATTTAGACCCATAGTGGCAGCACCAACATATAACCAACCGTTATATTCCTCAATATTTCGCATACCGTAATTCATTGGTTCGCCAAAACCGTCACCTCCAGTAAGTTCTACCTTCGTCCAACTTACTCCATCAGATGACTTCCATAGTTGTCCACCTTTATGTCCAAATAAGGTAGGGTTGTTGTATGTGCCAATATAAATTTCATCCTTGTATATTCCAAAATTCCATGCATATCTGTTGTTAGTTTTTTCAGTAGTATCAAAATCTCTAAAACCTCTGTCAACAACCTTTGTCCAATTTTCTCCATCGGAGGTTCTCCACACTTGACAGAAACCAGTTTTTGAGCTGTCCCAATTCATAGTGCCAACGTATAGATGATCTTTGAATACTATCGCACTATGTGCACCATCATTTCTAAGGTCATCAAAACCTCCAGAAACAACCATATCCCAATCATTTCCATCATAACGCCAAATCTCACAGCCGATGAGAACATTGCTGTCTGTACCAACATATAATTCTCCCTTAAATTCTATTAGAAATGATGCGAGACTATTAACCTGTGTGCCAAACCCCGCTTCTATGCCGGCTTCTGGTAAATTGCCAACCAACTGGGTAAATTGACCAGTAGTATCATTATATTTCCAAACTTCGCATCCATCACTTTTTAAACTATAGATAAATTGTGGCCAAGGTTTAAAATTGCCTCTTTTAAAACCTGTAACTATATAATCTAAAATATCTTTGATATTTACTCTTCTTGAAAGATTGAAGTTATCTGTTCCAAAATATAATTCATTTTCAAAAATACAAATCCCTCTTGTGGCAAAATTTGTTGGATTACCAAATCCATCTGATAATAATTCCCAAGTTCCCTTATCAGATGTTTGCTTTTCTAGAACAAAGTCAGAATTACGTCCTTCTATATTTTCAAATGTTGGAAAGATATTTGTAATAAAAATTAAAATTATTATTACAGTTAAATATTTTGTTTTAAGCAAATTTTTTATCATATTACTTCCTCCCATATCTTATTATACTGCCATTATATACTTTATAATATATAAAACCTATCTTTTATAGATAGTATGGATTTGAAAAATAATAACTATTAAATACACACTAGTTTATTATCCTCGTATTAAATTTTATGAGGAGGCATAAATCAATGGCTGAGGAAAATAATAAAGCACCTGGAGTAAATAATGATGCTGGAAGTTTTTTTGAAAAACTACAGAAGGCATCTAATGAAATTGATTCTATTAAAACTTCATTTTCAAAAAGTATGGAAGATTTAGCAAGAATTCAAAATGTGTTGAACTGGGAAGGCGTTGGTAAATTTAATTCAATGATTCAAGAATTTGAAGACCGTATATCAGATGCCGAACGGCAAAGAGAAGAGGCAACTGAAGGCGCTAAAAAATTCAGTGAAGAATTAGATAAAGAAAAAGAAAGACTTGTAAAACTTTGGGATGCTTATAAAAATCAAGAAGAAGAATTAGCCAGTCAAGAAAAAAGAGTAATTGAATTAGAAGAAAAAATTAAAGATACAGAAATTTCAAAACAACAATTAGAAGAAGATACAACCGCTAGGATTGATTCATTATCGCGTAAACTTGAGGAAAAAGATCAAGAACTTAAAGAAGTTGAAAAAACAAGAGAAAGAATGGAAGAATTTGACCAAATAAGAAATAGATTGGAAGAATCTATTCACGGTATGAAAACAGAGATGAAAGAGAAAGACGATACAATAAATTCCTTAGAAAAACAAGTTGAAGATTTAAAATCCATGGAAAGTCTCAAAGAATATAAAATTAAATTTGAAGAAGTTTCTGATGAATACGAAAAGGAAAAGGAAAGATTAACAAAATTATTCAAGCTATATGAAGAAACCGAATCAGAAAATAACAAATTGCGAGAAGAAGTAAAGGGTTGGCAAAATTGGTTTGAGTCAAATGAGGAACTATTTACAAAATTATTCAGTTCGGTTGAACGACTTCGAACTCCTAAATCATCATCCCCAAGGGAATCTAAGAGTGAAAGCAAACCTGAAGTTCCTGTAAAAAAAGAGGATAAAAAACGAAAAAGAAAGATTAGATTTAAAAAATAAATCTTTCTTTTAACTAATTTTTATTTTACTTATCCCATTTTCATCTTCAAAAACTGATATAGTATTTTCCATTAAATTTTTAATATCTTCAACATGGGTTATTAAAAATATCTGTCGGAACTTTGAAGAAAATTTGCTTAATGCATTAATAATATTTTGTTTTCTCATATTATCTTGAGATCCAAAAATTTCATCCAAAATAATTAAGTTAATAATATTTCCAGATTTAGAGGTAATTACCTCAGAAATAGCAAGGCGAATACACAAATTTGCTAAATCCTCTTCCCCTCCTGAAAAACGCTCAATATTGTACGGCAAGCCATTGTCATATATTCTAAGATTGTAATTCTCATCCAACTCAATTTCAGAATATTTTCCATCGGTTAATTGGTTAAATAGTTCTGAAGCATACAACGATAGTATGGGTCTTATCTGGGAGATTAAGTAGGTTCTGAATGAGTACATCACATCATTTAACATAGATAAAAGTTGTAGTTTATTATTATCTTTTTTAATTTTTTCAGCAATTATATTTTGTTCTTTAATTTTCTGATCCAGGTTTTTAATTTCCTGTTCATGAAGTTTTTTATCTCCCCCCATACGCTCAAGGTCAATCTTTGCTTTTTCTAAGACATCTCTCAAATCATTATACTTATCAACTGAAGTTTGATATTTTTTATATTGTGTCTCGATATTTTTACGTAATGATTGATAGTATTTTTCATTAAATTCAATTTGTGAAATTTTTAAAAGTTCTTTATTCTTATTTAATTCTTCAGTTTTTTCTTTATCTAACTCTTGAGAAATATTGTTAATCAATGTTCGTATTTTTTCTTTTTCAACAGACTCAGTATTTAGAAAATTACTTTTCTTTATCAGTGCTTTTTTTCTATTAATTAATTTGTCATAATCAGCAATAATTTTCTTTCTGTCAAATTCAAGTGTTTTTATTTTTTCATCTCTAGAATTTATTTCATCATTAAAATTTTTTAATAGTATATCGTACTGTTTACCTAATATTCGTTCACATGTTGGACATTTAGCAGAAGATCCAATCTTCTCTATAGATGTTATTTTCGTTTTTATTTTTTCTATATCTTGATTAAGCTGGTTGATTAATGTTTTATTCTTTTCTATCTTTTTTAGGGCCGATTCTAGCTTGATTGTATTGTCTTTTTGTTTGGTTTCAAGATCTTTAAGCTCTTGATCTAAGTTGCAGATTTTTTTTAGCCTCAATTTTTTATCATCAATTGTTACTTGACGTTTTTTTATTTTTAACTCTAGTTCCTTAATATCTTCAATTAATCTTTTTTTCTTTTCAAATAAAATTTTTTTTTCTTCGATTTCGTTTTTAATTTTAGATAATTTTTCATATTCCTTTTTATTTTTTTCAGATTCCTGTTTAAGCAATTTTGATTCTTTTTCAATAGATGAAATTTTTTTATTAATTAAACCTGATGAACTAAAAATCTTTTTTAATTTATCTTCTAATTCAATTTTTTTAATTTTATATCTTTCTATCTTATTTACACCATCTTTGTCTATAAGATCCAATTCAAATTTTTGAATGATATTTTTTTTGTCTTTTATATCTGTGCGTATTTCAGTAATAATTTCATCTATTGAATTAATTCCAAGCATTCTCAATATTAGAGGTCGTCTTTCGCTAGGATTCATTGAAGATAGTGAATTCAATTCTTTTTGTTTTGCAAAAATTGAGGTGTAAAATGATTTAAAATCCATTCCAATCTTTTTTTGAATAAAACTACTTACAACCTCTGCACCTGATGCAACTAATTTTTCATTTATAGTAACTGTTGCATTAGTAGAAAGACTTTTACCGGTCATTTCCCGGACTATTCGGTATTTATCTTCACTAAAAATAAATTCAAGTTCTACACGACATGGATCTTTTGAATCAGCATTTTCCATTTTTATTTGATCCATAGGTGTTCTTGTTGCAACTGCACCATACATAACCCAAGCCATAGCTTCAAATATTGTGGATTTTCCAACACCATTTAATCCAACAATTCCAGTTACACCATCAGGAAATTCTAGATAAGAATCTTTAAATTTTCGAAAATTCTTTAATCTTATTGACTTAAGTATCATTTCCCCTCATCTATTGATTCAACTTTCTGAATATACTGAGTACCAAGTTTTTCCAACTCTTCTTTGTTGTTTGTTACTTGCTTGTCCAAATATTTTTTGAATTCATATCCAATAGATTGAATTTTATAATCCTGCTGCATTCCAATTAAATCGTCTCTTTGAACATCTGGTTTTAACTCAAAATGAACTGATTTTTTTGTCAATTTTCTTATTTCATTAAAATTTATTCCTCGAAAAATATGTGATGGAATATTCAGTAATTTTATTCTTAGGACTTTTTCTTCAGGTTGAATTTCCAAAATATTTTTTTTAATCTTACTTTCTATTTCTTGTATATCTAATTTTTCACAATTTATAGGAGAAATATCCACCATGGTTCTATTTTTGATTTCAATAAATTTATGACTAATATTTTTATTAAAATCTATCTCAATTAAGCCTTTTTTCACACCTAAATCTGAAAAAGAAAAATTTTCTGTTGAGCCTGAATAAAAAACATTTTCTTTTATTTTTGTATATTTGTGATAATGACCTAATGCTACATAGTCAAACCCATCATCAAAAACTCTTGATGGAATTATAAGTTCATTAAATTCATTCATTTTAAATTCTTTAATAGTTGTTACAGCTCCATGGACAATTAAAGCATTGAAATCTGAATTTTTTTCAATCTTTACTTTTTTTAAATTATCATTAAAATTTTTATTGGTTTGGCACTGAGGAATAGCATGTAAGCTAATCTTTTCATCATTTAAGTTTAAATCTACCTTTTCATATTTTTCATTAAAAATTGGGAAAACATTATCAATATGTTCAAAAATTTTTAAAATATTTCCAGTTTCTTTTAATTTTGGGCAATCATGATTTCCAGATATAACTAAAAATGGAATATTTGATTGAGACAACCTTAGAACCTGTTGTAACGCAACGGTAATTGCTCTATTAGTAGGTCTTACTGAATCAAACAAATCGCCAGCATGAATAACCATATCCGGTTTTGTATCAATTGCATAATTAATGCATTGTATAAACGCATTATATATATCTAATTCTCTTTGATTCATTCCATTTTCGGTTATCTTTCTATATGCAGAAAAACCTAGATGAGTATCTGCTAAATGTAAAATTTTCATAACTTATTTTTCTTCCTTGAATACTTTAAAAATGCAACATCACAAGCAAGGGTAATTACATCTAAGGTTGGTGCAATTGGGGGAGCATAAGCAGTTTCTAATTTTCTCATTTCTTCAATATTAGCTCCATTTTGTATAGCACATGCAAATACGTTTATTCTTAATGCTGCATTGCTTCCAACTGCTTGTGCACATACAATTTTACCTGTTTTTTCATTTATTCCAATTTTTATTATAATTGGTTTTCCTCCGGGATAGTAACTTATGAGAGAAGAACCGCTAATTTTTCCAAATAAAATTGGATAATCTTTAAGATTATTTTTAACAGGACCAACAGCTGCTACCTCAAAACCAAAAAATTTAGAAGTGCGCGTTTGCAGCAATCCCTTTGGAAAATCATAGTTTCCATCGGTGGCATTGATTCCAGCTGAAATGCCTTGTCTTACAGCTATGCTTCCCAAACCCACACATGTTGATTTATTAGTAATATAATCTTTATATTCTGTACAATCTCCTACTGCATATACACCTTTAATTGACGTTTCACATTTATTGTTTACAATTATTCCGCCATTTTCTCCAATTTCACAT
>Ga0180433_10002419_pt1 | contig 28769 bp, 42 predicted proteins | sample SS_ome_8_FD_132980 | JGI IMG/M metagenome (GOLD analysis project Ga0180433, IMG submission 132980) | Hypersaline lake sediment archaeal communities from the Salton Sea, California, USA - SS_1_D_1 metaG | ecosystem: Environmental > Aquatic > Non-marine Saline and Alkaline > Hypersaline >... | reverse complement strand
CCCCCTCCCCCCCCGGGATGGTATTGTTCAATGCGGCGGCCAAACCCGCTGGGAGTTCGTGCTGGGCGGGGTGACTCGAGGCCGCCCAGACTTGTCTAAATTACTTCTCCTGCGCGTAATAGTTATATTACATCCTTCATTCACAATCTCAGCCCCCGGCCGGGGGCGACAGGTGACCGATAAAATGCAAAAATTCGATTCTCAATTGGATTTCGCGGTATGGTTGTACGAGCAATACTGTATCGTGAATAACGAGCACGCCGTCGGCGCGAGGAGACTTTTTTATTTCTCGAACACAATTATAGACGGCGAGAAGTTGATCCCGACGAACTCCCCGGAGAAGTGCACATTCCGGGACGGGGAGTTAATGTACCGCCCGTTCGCGCTCACGAGTTACAATTACCAGCGATTATGTAACTTGCTTGTGGACGCGCGATTGGCCGGGCGCGTCTCGTGGGACGGGATACTGGACGACAAGAACGACGATCCCTCGCCTTGTTTGTTGAGGCGAGAGGGGAGCGGGGGGATCGCCTTTTCCGAGTTCTCCCCGGATGGTTTCCCCTCCCTGCTCGAGGTATACGAGGAGGGTTTCGGGGAGTTACTCGAGGAAGTCCACGCGTCCGCGCTGGTGACCGCGCCACGGTTCACCAACGCCACGCACCATTTGCTTGTGGTGTTCGAGAAAGACACCGGATCACAGCGCGTGAAAGCGCTGTGTGACCAGTACGGGGCAGACCAGCAAGTGTTCAAGGGCCAGCCCTCGGTAACCCGCGTCTATGAATGTTGCGAGGCCGCCAAGTCGCGCGGCCTCCCACTCGCGGTGTTCTACTTCTCTGATCTCGACCCGGCCGGCTGGGACATGCCTACCGCGTTCATGAAGCGCGTGCACCAGATCTATCCCCATCCCGAGCACGCCCTGATTCGCGTGGGGCTGTCCCGGGAGCAAGTGTCGACCTACAGCCTTCCCGAGGCGGTTAATGTCAAGAAGATCTCGAAGAAACAAATGGAACGCTTCTCCAGCGAGACGGGAGGGGATACCCTCGTGGAACTCGACGCCCTCCCGATTCCCGTTATCCTCGCCCTGCTCGAGGAGGAACTAACGAGATTCGCCGGCCTCGAGGACGATCAGGTCGAGGGTCACGCGCTCCGCGAGATATGGGAGAAACGCGTCGAGGAAATCAACGCCGCCACCCGCGCACTGGACTTCTCCGCCCTCGAGGAAGGCTGGGAACGATACCAGCGACGCGTCGCGCGCTTCAACGCCCTCCTCGGTGCCCTCCGCGATCTCGCCGCGGAACTCGAGGACGAACGAGACGCGATTACCTCGAATATAAACTCCGCCCTCGCCTCCCTCGTGGATAACCTCCTCGAGCAATACGCGGGGGAAGATACCGCGTCCCCGTAGCCTCCCTCCCCCTCCCCTCCCCCCTCTTTCTTTTCACTCATACTTGTTATACTCCCCCCTCGCCTCCCCCTCACTAAGCCGCGATCCGAGCGCATTGAACAATCCCCCTCCCTTTTGGCGGGGATGGATCAATAGTGTGGGGGTGAGGGGGGTGAGGGGGGGCGTGGTGTGGTGTCACGGGGCGAGTTACTCACGGGGCGGTATGTTTATATATAACCACTCATTACTGACGCGTGGTGACTGAAATTTTCGAGAATCGAAAAATTAAAAAACGAGCGCGCGTTTCGTGTATCGCGCGTGTTAGAGACCCGCGAGCAGTCACCTGTTTTTTTTGTAACGCCAAACGCGGCGGGTCTCGCGCGTTTTTTATTTTTTTCGAATCATGCAAGAGGACTGTGAAAAAATGAGTAATCAAGTAGTAGACCTGAGCAGGTTGGAGCAAATCCCCGTCCGGTCGCTCGACCAAGCGATTGATTTATTTGACAAGAGGGATCTGCAGGACGAGATCATCGACGCTCGATACCAGGAGGTCGAGTTCGTTGACATGAAGAACGCCGTGCCCCTCGTGGGGCTAACGGACAAGAACCCGTACGCCAAGAACCACCACCGGGTGGTGTACGGGAAGCACGCGATAGGGCAGTTATTTGAGCGCGCGTGGAACACGAGTAAATTCTGGAACCTGTTCCGCGAGGAACCTGAATTCGTGCAGGACGGGATGAACATACTACTGAAACACATGGAATCGGACAAGCACAGGAGCAAGATGCTCGCGCGAGAGATTCGACCCCCCGGCCAAGACCACTACCTGACGAGGGCGATCCTCTCGTCACAGTACGGGAAGCTGAACCACGAGGACGTCCTGCGCGGCCTCTATCCCTATTACGAGAAGGGACTGTTAGGGGACGTCAACCCGGCGGGGAGTTACGTGGGCTGGAACGACATGTTCCTGAACCTCGAGGTTCCCCAATTCGCGCGCCCGGTCGAGATGAGGCCGGGGGACGACATCTCGCTCGGCGTCGAGGTGTTCAACGGGGAGACCGGGAACCGCTCCGTGGGGCTGATCCACTGGGTGGAGCGGGAGGTCTGTTCGAACGGGATGCGTGGGCGCGTCCCGGGGGAGAAGACAGAGTTCCAGCACCGGGGCGGGTTCGTGGCGCAGAAAATCGACCACGCGATCCAGATGACCGTCAATGCGCTCGCCCGGGTTCCCGAAACTCTCTCGCGGAACTACGACCGGCGGGTGACCGCGCCCGAGGGGAAGATCGAGACCGTGTACGCGAGCCTAACGAAGGCGCTACGCACCGGGCAGAAAGACAGCTTGAAGTTCGCGCAGGCATTCCGCGAGGACGAGCTGGGGCCGGACTCATCCGTGATGGGGATTGTGAACGGGATCACCCGCGTGGCCCGGGACGAGCCGCGTCTCGAGAAGCGGGTGAAATACGAGGAACTCGCGGGGAAGATCGTGCAAGCGACCGACAAGCAGCTCGAGGGATGGTTCGGGGCGAAGGTTGTTGACCTACGGAACCTCTCCCCCGGGGATATTTCTCTGGCCGGTAGCGGGGCGTAATCGAGGGGTGGATTGTGACGAAGGCGATATTTAGCAATAGGCACGCCGTGTGCGTTCCGGACGAGTTAGCCGAGAAGCTCGAGGGATTGCGCGACGCCCTCGACTTGGAGATCGAGGAGGACAGGGAGGAATACGATTACGTTTTCGAGCGTAATATCGACGCAGCAATAAGCGCGCTATTCACCACATCCGAGATCTATGTCATGTCTGATCGTCTGCTCGCCGAGACCGAGATCGGCGGGTATGTGGACGAGAACAAGTGGATATACCGCTGTCCAATCTGCAGGAAGGTGATGGATTGGGAGTTGACCTGCGCCAGTACCCTCGTCGCGCTGGCGGCGAAGTGGTGCTTCCCGGAAACGGTGCTTGCTTGTAACGATCATTGTCACAAGTACAGGAGGAAAACGAAGGAAGACGCTTGCTTTTGCCCATCCGCCACGAGTTGCGTCTCCGAATTTATGATCCGCGTGTTTTAATTTTTTTTTCCTTTTTTTTCCCCTTCCACACCCTGTCTCGTCTCGGGACAGCGGGAACGGGACCAATGATGAAAAAAACACAAAACAAAGATGAATGAAAATGAGAAGAAAACGGTTCATGATTAATTTTTCCCACGCTCTCCCCGAGAGCGAGGAAAAGAAGTACAGAATTATCAGCGTGCCCTTTCAAGTGCCGCTGGAGATCGCCTCGAGCAAGAATCCCAACGATCTGCGCGATTGGGTGGTGGAACTTGTCCTCAAGACCATCGAATCCGTCCCGGGTCTCTTGGGGGCAGTACAGACGGGGAAAGTGACGCTCTATTTCCCCGGGCTGAGCCACGCCACTTACATAGCGGCCGGCGTGTTACACGGGTTGGCCGGCCATTTTCTCCCGTTCAAGTGGCAGGTGCGCGGTGAGGGAGGCTTCGAGCCAATTGACTCGGAGTGTGACGTGCAGGCGGTCCGCGAGCAGGCGCGTGCCGGCCGGAATTTCGGGCGTGCAGTGGAATCCGCGAGGTCGTTTGGAAAATGACCCTCGACAGCGTGTTTGAGGGGAGAGACGGGGAAACGCTGGAGATATTACGCGAGATTGCGCTCGCGGCGCACGGGAAAACGCTCGAGCAGGCGTTCGAATTGCGCCAGTGTTGTTGTTGCGGCGAGAATGTTGAACTCGAGTCGCTCGAGGACGACGCAATCGCTGAAAAATACAAGCGTTTCGTGTTATGTGAAGCGTGCCAGCTCGCGGTTCTACCGACCCTCTAACCAAATTTTTTTCTTTTTTTTTTAATCGGGATACGAGTACATGGTGTTCGAGGAACACGATTTTCGATTTTGCGAAATAGATTATGAGATTGAAAAATGTGATGTGATGTAAAAATGAAAATGCTACGTAAAAAAAGAGAGCACGATATCGTGAATGATCTCGACGTCAACTTTCTCTTGTTGTGTTCACGCGTTTAATGTGAAATTTACAAACGCGACAACAAATAATATAACCCTCGTCGTGGAGGATCCTGACGGGGGTAACGAACTCGGAGCCGCACGCTGGACATTTCATCTCTCTTGACCCACTTGTCTAATGTGCGTTGCATCTCTCTTGACCCGCTTGTCTAATGTGCGTTGCACTTCATCTCTCTTGACCCACTCGTCTAATATGCGTTGCCACGGGTGTATCGTGACGAGTTTTTTCCCCGCGTGTCTCTCGACATGGCAGTCGTGGCACAGCGCGATCAGGTTCGCGTGGTCGAACACCAGCTTGATTTCGGAGGGTGTGAGGGATGCGACGGGACGCTTGTGGTGCACCTCGACCCCTTCCCAGAACGGCATGACCTGCTCGCACTGCTCGCACTTGAGCGCCCACTTCCCGCGCGCGTCCTTGAACGCCTTCCCTTGCAGATATGCCTCTCTCGTTAGTCCCCAGTCCCATTGTTTCATGAAACCGCTCCAAGTGTGCCTGTTACAAAAACGGGCGCGTTTCGGCTTGGAACCGTCGCGGTTTTGGAGCACCTTGCCACACTGCCTACAGAGGGGATACCCACGATAATCCCAGACGTCGAAGTAGTTGGATGGGACGTAGCGCTGTCTGATGATCGTGATCGCCCGGCGGTTCCAATCATACTGGTGTTTCGCGCAGTACGAGTTTGGGTTGTTTATCGTGGAGCTAAACATGTCCCCGCAGGTGAGACATCTCTTGAAGACGAACTCATCTCCCATTCTTCATCCTCGCCATTTTTCTCAGTGCCGCGAGGGTGTTCTTGATCGCGCCAGACCACCCGCCTCCCCCGCGCTTCTTCCCGTGCTTGGCCATGTAAAGGGTCGAGGGCGCGGAGTGATCGAAGAACGAGGCGAGTTCCGGGTCGTCGTCGTAGTGGCTCGCGGCGAAATTGAGTAGTTCGCCAAATTCAGGTACTTTCATTCCTCGCGCGCCGCCGTGGTTGCCCTGTAGTTTAGCTACAACCCTCTCGAGTGAGTCGATCCGTGCTGTCATTCGCTTCAGTCTATCGTCGTTATCTCCAGCGCTTCCTCTGGATAGTTCCTTGTTCTTTTTCCTTCGTTTCCGCTCGGTCTCGGCGCAGGATGGACACAGGAACTCCCCGTATCGTTTTGAAACAAGAGCCTCGCGCGAGCCACACCTCGCGCACTCGTGTTGCATCTCGCGCTCGATCTGTTTTGCTGGGGCGTCCTCTGGTTCAGGAGCGCCGATATCAAAGAAACTCATTTCACTATGTCCTCCTCTATTTTTTTTATGAGGTTCAAGTCAACTTCCTTCGCTATACTCATCCAATCGCGTGCGGTAAGACTTCTTTCAGCGCGTATAATCTCCCCGACGCGTGAGAAAATCTTGAAGAACTCTTGTATACAGTCGCGCAAGTCCTTCCCGGTTGTGGTCGCGGTTTCCGATACGCATAGACCGATTGTTTTTTTTCCCTTCGGGTTCATTTTTCATCAATCTCGTTACTCGAGTAGTACTTGAGTATATATAAATATTACTTGAGTACTACTCGAGTAGGGTCGAAAAAAGACGGGGAGTCTTAGAGGAAGTTATCTTTAATGTTCTTCCGGAAATACGACGTGAGGTCGTAGTGTACCGAATCAAACACGGAACATGCCGCGCAGGAATCTTCTTGGCTCAATTCATGTACCTTTCGCATTAAACGAGCCTGAGACACGGGGTTGGAAAAATCAGGTCGTCCTACCTCTCGAGCGAGGTTCTGGACCTTGCGTATCGAGTCCCTGCTCCCGCCCTCGCGCTCTATTTTCAACGCCTTGCGCATTGCGAGAGCTAAATATTGCTGTGGGTTCATTATTGTCATTATAAAAAGGAGAAAAAAAAACTTATTGGTCGGGAAACTTACATTGAAAGTTTCTTCCCTTTCGCGCTTTTCGCGCAGTCCGTAACGACTTTACGGATCTCTGCCCCGGACATCCCGGGCTTCACGCCAGACCGGACACACGAGCCAACGGTCTTTCCAATCTGGTTAGCGAATGCCTTCTGGACCTTCCCGTCGCGCACGACGCGGGAGACGAACGGGCGGAGGTTTTTCGAGAGTTTGATTTTACGTGAGGGTTTAGCCATTTGTTTTTCACTAGTTTTTTGTTCGTGGAATACTACTCGTCTGTAAATATAAAGATTAATTAAATTACTATCAATGGTTTGTCGAATTTAACTAAAAATTTCGAAGCGAGCGGGACGACAACCAGCGTTTCGCGTTCGACAAGAACTTGAAGTTGTTCTTGTTCTTGTCGAACGCGGCGAGTTGCGCGGCGTGTTCCTTCTTGTTTATTCTCTTGTCAGCAAGCTCAGCGTCGAGGCTACTCTTGAACTGGCTACGGGTTGTTAGTGCCATTCCAAGATCGAGATCGAACAACGAGCCGGTCTTGAACAGTAACCTAATCGGCGCGTCCTTCGTTTCTATTAACGTCATCATGTCGGTAGTGACGACCTTGTTAACAACGTCGTCGGGGGTTAATATGGCGTTGACGCCGAAATATTTGAATATCTCGCCGGCACTCGTCGTGATCTCACACTCGTCCCACCCCTCAACCGCGCCCTCTGTCTCCCTGCACTTTATCTTTACGACGCTCGGTATTTTCACTTTAGTTGGTTTTATCGTGCTTCTCGTGCTCGTCGCCTTCCCGGGGATCATCTCGGGGAGTTCCAATCTCTGCTCGTTGGCCAACTCGATCCTGTACTCGTTGAATTTTTCCCGGCGCTCGACGCTGTTCTTTGGTAGTTTCGCAACCTCGTCCCACAATTCATCAAGTCTCTCGCTCATTCCTCGTCCCCTCCCATTTCGCATTCGTCGGTGAACGGGACGACCTCGCATAATAGTTTTTCGGTTTCAGTAAGTTCCGTGTTCTTTTGCTTGGCCTCGCAGGCTTCCAACACCTTTTCCCGTGCCTCTTTATCGGCACAACTAATCTTGATCTTCGTCTTCCTCGACCTCTATTGTTAGTAACGCGAGCATATATCCTATGATGCTCGTGATTGAATCCTCATCAAAGTTGGCGTTATGATGTACTATAGACTCGATGAACTCTTGTAGTAGAATGATGTGATCCTCGAGGTGGTCGAAACACGCGTTTACTTTATATTTATTTCCGATTTTCTCGATGATCCCCTGCTCGATGAGCGTCTTGAAGTGGTGATACAACAGGGGCGTGGAGTATCCCATGTCTTTCGCAACCCTGTACATCGAGACGGTTTGGGGGTAGCGCGTCATTTGTTTAATGATCAATAATTTCTTGTCGAGATCGTCGGTCATTGTTTTAACGCGTACTTCTACCATCATATTTCACCGTTTTCTTTTCTTTGTTTATAATCCCCCGCGCAAAGACTGAAAACTTCAGTATGCTCAACCCCGGGATTATCCTGTTTTTTCTGCGGGATACACTCTTTCATAAAGAGATTGTAGGCGCTTGGTTTACGCTTCTTCCTCGGTTCGTTTTTCTTCGTCTCTTTCGCTTTCGCCTCCCCGTCCTCGCCTCCGACCACGCATTTATCAAGGTACATCAACGTGTACTGCCGGAGGATCTCGAGGTTGGGTGCGCGTTTAACTTTACTCTTGATATCCCTCAGGTTGCACATCTTTGCTATTTTCATCACCAAAATTTAATACTCTACCAGATTTACACAGCGCCTTCCCAGTGGTGGTAATTTGACACACGTCTATCTCGCCGCCTTCCTCGTGAAGCAACCGCGGGACTGCTCTCAATTCGAGCTTGCTAGCAAGCTCGATCCCCCGTTCCGTATCAGTACTCATAACTTCGATCTCGCCGCTCTCTATCTTGGATCGTAGGATTCTCTTTGCCTGCTCGCAGTGTGGACAGGTCGGGGATGTTAGTAAAATATCTTTCTCTCGTTTCTCGTCTGGAGAACACTCATTTTCTCCAGTTCCAGTCAAGTCGCACGATTTCTCATTTCCCATTGTAAACCACCAGCGGGAAGGCCACCCTTCCCACTTTTCTCGTGAAGATCGAGTATATCTTGAAGCTCAGGGGGAGTTTCATCAATATAAATATAACTTTCCTGAACGAATGCGAACTAATGTATTTCAGCGTTAAATTATCCACGAGTCTCTGCGCGAGTGACATTTAGAAAATCGCCCTCTGTAACTCCACCTGCATCGACATCGAGCGGTTAACTCGCGTCGAGTATGGGCGATGAATTGGGCTACGAACCCGGAGAGTGTGGATTCCATCCGGGAGTTGTAACTTGAAGTTTCCAGACGCGTCCGTGGATGTGTTGTAACCACCCGCAGAAACGCTTATGAATTGAATGGGGACGTTGCTGTCTTTTTCAACTACTCTGCCTTGAATGATCATTTTTTGCTCAACTTTTTATATGTACCTGCGAATTTTTAATACTTGAGGTCGTATAAATATATGTATGCGATGGTAAAAAAATATACTTTGTTGTTGTATTATAGTGCCTGAGACCACGTTTGAGACGGGGAAAAAAACAATGAATCACGACTATCGACCAAAAATTAATATTCAAAAAAAAGGCCAAGAAATCGATCTCGGGTATGTTAAATTAGAAAAATTATAGAGTTGACAGAGAGGAAAAAAAAATTGCCTAAAACAAATTACAGGAATTATAACACGCTCGTCCACAAGGACATGAGTGAGATACTCGAGAGGGTACAAGAAATGTTGTTCGAGAGGGGTTACCTCAGTTCGAACACGAAATATCAACTTATGCAATACGGAATCAAGCTAATTTTAGAAAAAACGCTAGAGATGATGCAAGATGACGAAAAAGAACCCGGAAACCATGGAGCCGGAAGCAGTGAAAGGATTAAAGGATCTAACGAGACAAATATCGAAAGCTTTGAAAATACCGGCGAAGGCCAAACGGGCGTCGAAGAGGAGGGAATCGTCCACGAGTAAACAAGCCGGGAAACCTCTCAAGGAAATCAAGGAAATGCTCGAGGACAAGATAGCGATAGAGACGCTCGAGGATTTTCACGACAGGCAGTTAAAGAAGAAAGAAGAAGCGAAGAAGGAAAAAACGGTGAAGAAAAAGGACGGGTTCCAAATGCCACAGAAACCGGTGATCATCCCACCGGTGATCGCGCAGGGTTCGGACGGGGAAGGAAAACCAGACCCTTCTTACATGCAATCAATCGCGCTGTCGTCAATGATGGCCCAAAACCCGTACCTCGGGTTGATTATGATGCTGGGCCAAGGAAACATGTTCGGGAAGAAACAACAAAACGACAGTGGGAATCAGATGAAAGAGACGCTCGAACTAGTCAAGCTGCTGATGTCGATGCAACCACAACAACCAGTGCAGTCGAGCACCGGGATGGGATTCGTCAAGCCGCTTCTCGACTCGATAGTTACGCAACAGCGACAGATGTTCGAGATGATGACGAAGGTGCAGCAAGAGCGGTCACAAATGAAAGAAGAATTAATGGAACGGGAAATCAGGCAATTAAAGGGCATGATTTCTTACGATCCCCTCGAGCAACTCAAGGACCTCGGGAAATGGGTAGACACGATCAAGGGAATCTCCGGGAAAGAAGACCCGGAGATCAAGAAGCTCAACATGGAAATGGAAAAGTGGAAGACGGAGCAGGAACTCTCTTTGCGCCGCGAGGCGATGGAACAAGAAAAAAACGAGAAGATGTTTGATATGGTGAAGCGTGGTATCGGCGAAGTAGGCAAGATTCTCGCTTCGGACGCCGGGAGGCAGGTGAAGGATATAATGATGAACAAGGTTGATCAACAACAAGAAATGTTCAAGATGGTTGACTTGAGCGAGGATATAGAGGAGGTAGCACCCGAGAAATCGAAAGAAAAAAAAGACGACGTTTTTTACGTGAGTAGGTGAAGGAGATGATAACAACACAACAAGAGAAAGTTGACGTCGAGATCATTCACGATATCGTGCTCTCTTTTTTCGAGTCGTATTCAGCGAAGGATCTGACCCGTATAATAGAAGCGGGACTCGTCCCGAACGCGAAGTATGTAATGAGCGTGATCCCGGATGTACTGAAGGGAATAGTGAAACGGTACTGGGAGAGCGACGAAAAACGCGTCCTATCGATGCTAACGGTGGAGCGCGTCGTGACCGAAGTGCACGAGCATAGAACTGATTTGATAAGCGTGATAAACCAGAAGCGCACGAAAATATGGCTAAAAATTTTTTTGAAGGACATGGTGAACGAGGTAAGTAGATTATGAGTAATGTGCTCGTGATCGCCCCGGTGTTCGATCTCCCGACCTCGATCTCGTCCCAAGCGGTCTCGTCGCTCTTGAAATTCTTGATAGATAGGCAGGTTAAACACGCGGTACTGGTTGGCGCGGAGTCTAACAGGGCGTTCTTCGAAATCACCACGAGATTGCGACAGTACGACGCGGTGTTTTACTATGGTCACGGCAACGAGACATCTCTGCTCGGGACGCACTTCCTACTCACAATGGCGAACCTGCTCAACGCAGGTAGGTTCAAGAACGCCATAGTATACACAATGGCGTGCCTGAGCGGCGTTCGTCTAGGGCCGGCGGCCATCGAGCAGGGGGCGAGGGCATACTTCGGGCACGAGACATATTACTACGCCGCTTTCCCCGAACCGGAACATAACTACATGGCCGATTGGATAGAATATGTCACCGAAATACCGAGGGCGCTCGTGAACGGGAAAACGTGCGGGGAAGCCTTCAATCTTTATAAGTCAAAATGCACTATGTTCTTACAGAAGTACAGGACGTCCGGGTTCGAAAACGGGGACTGGTACGCGTCCACGCTTCAAAAAAATCGTGATTATAGCAGGCTTGTAGGTGATCGTAACGCAAGACTCGTTTAAATTCGAAAATTGGAAGGAAGCGGCGTCGGAAGTCCGGAACACTCTCGTCATTATAGCGTTTTCTTTTTTCGCCCCTTTAGTCCCTCTCGCCGTAGCGGCAGGAACTGCCATAGTAAACGAGATCGCGGGGAGGATCGAGAGAAGTGGCGCCAAGTAAAGCGAGCGTGGCTGGCTCGCTCCTCTCGCTGATCGGGGATCTATTGTTGGTTGACGACGCGCACGACCTCTTCAAGTTCAAGTATTTTGGTAGGCCATTCCACAAAGATCACCCATCTTTTCTCCATCACTGGCAATATGGTCTTATAATGTCACTGATCGGAGAAATAATGCAAGCGATTGGGCGAGTGGACTCGGCGATGAAGTATTACAAACAAAAATACGGTGATTAGATTGCCCGGCAGAGAGGAACACGAGATACTCGCGTGGTTGTTGGTTGGAGATAAATGTTCAGCAATCCACGAGTTGATGGATTGGCCACAACGTCTTTACGGGAAAGATCACAGGCAATTCAACCACGATCCATTGTCTGTCTTGATGTTATCCATGCTGACAGATGATCCAATCACGAACTTTCTCGGTGGGTTAGTTCACATAATGCAAGACGAGGAACGCACGCGTTTGAAAAGGGTAATCAGAGGTGTAGGGTAAACATGAACAAGATCGTAGAGTACACGACGCGATACGAGATATATAAAAATCCAGACCTCCCCTCTGCAGGTATGGTCCCGTTCAAGGATATTTTCATCGAGTGGGGAAGGGATGGAGATCGAATCAAGATCAGGCGGTTGATTTACCCGAAAGCCTTCTATAATGAACGAGATGTCGAACGCGTGTGGCAGGCAACTACCAATTGTCCTTTTTGTGTTGAGGGGAAAACTTTAATAAATCCCCGTTCGGAAGGTTTACTTAAATACGTGAATAATAGAAAAAAACAACAAAAAACAGGGAGTACAATGCAAAAAATCAAAAATTGGCTCAAATCCGAAACGGGGCTGGTTTACTGGCCTGAAGGTCTCGCGCAAGCAATGGGTAACCTTTTCGATCTCAGTGGTTCCGTTATTACGAGCAAGTTTGGCCAAGGACTCGTGGGTTTAATAGGAACTATCGTGGTGGAGGGAACGGATCTCATCAAGTCGCCAATGACGAAAAAGGCAGCTCGTGAGTTTTTCTCGCATTTTCTAACCAAGCCGCTCGACCCTAGCCCACAAGACCTGAACCGGCTCGCAATTGAGCTCGATTCTCTCCGCAGGGGAATACAATTTAGATCCCCACGCGAGATTCTGAGCGCGTTTGCGAGGCCCCCGGAGGAAATCAAGGGCGCTTTCGATAATTTCATGCGAGCGCTCGGGATTGAGCCGGGGAAGTTCGCCTTTCCACAATTCTCGTTTGGAGCCGCGTCGACTCCGCCACGACCGGAGGGTCAACCAATCACCGGAATGAGTTCCGGTGGGTCGTTCGGAGAACGAAGGGTAGTTGGCCTGTTCGAGAGCAACGGGAAAAAGCCCCGCGAAGATATCTTCGGGTACGGGACGAGGCGTTAACTCAACTCCAAAACGCAACGAACACAACACACAAGTTGCTCTCTTTTTTTTAAAACAGTGGTCGCAATGGACGAAGAAATACTTGATGAATGTATCTCTTTCGAGACGGCAATGGGTGAAGCGGAATTGATTGGGAAACGCGAGGCGGAGTTCTTACTGTTTGAATTTTCGCCGCGTGAAACTCAGATACTCAATGAGGAAGAACAGGAAACTCCGACAACATTTATCACCGAGGCTAATGACTTAGCAGACCTCCTCTGCGACAAGGATAAATTTGAGGACGCGGACATCGAACTCCTTGAATATATCGATCAAGCATACTTTGGGAGGATCTATGAGATTGCCGACGAGTACCATCGGCTTTTCGAAATGATCGAGGATCGTCCACATTTCGAGATGTATGAGATTGAGAAGTTGCTTGAAGAGATGCGTGATTCCAAGTTACGCGTGGCGCGCGGGTTAAACCCAACGCTCGAAGAGGAGGAGTTAAACAAGCAAGAGAGATTGAAGGACGAGTTGTTGAGGAGAAGTGAACTCGGGAAATCAATGACTTGCGTGAAGTTGCGGGGCTTCAAGAGACACGGTGCTTTCTGGACGAGTTGTTCCCCAAGCAAGACTCTCTCGATAAACATTGACGACAAACAACGACTCCGCAACGTGGAAGTGGAAGTGGAAACAGATGAGGATAACCCCCTTTACGATTTAGTTGTTTTGATAAAAAAAATAGTGGCGACGGGAAAAGTGAGGGCTGGCATTACCAAAAATAACATATTCTTTTTCTAAAAAGCCCTGATTCTTGTCTTCCTCGCATTTCGTATCACTATCTCGCCAGATACATCAATCCATATTATTTTATCCGAACTCGTGAGTCCGAGTTTCTTCCTCACGATCTCTGGAATCCAAACCTTACCTTGCGTGAAATGAGAGTACGCGAGGACTTCTTCTATTTTCTCGACCATTTTTATATACTCGTGTATGTTTCTATATAGAAATTCACGGGAGTATTTATATAATTTAGTGCGACAAATATCACTTGACAAACAAGGTGAAAAAAATATGTTAGGACTATTATTCCAACTCAACGACAGCCTTATGCAAGATGTGATGAAGGCGATACGACAACACGTCGACAAAGTGAAGGAATACAACAAAGATCCAACGACCACGTGGCGAATGCTTCGTCCCGATGATATCGTGATTGGTGGCACGGAAGGTAACTACTCGACCACGATCAAGGCGTCCACCACAACGCAGGTTTGTTTAACGACCACGATTACCGCCAAGACGGTTCCAACAGCACAGGGAATTTTCCAGATTGGATGGTATCTCAACGGAGATATCACTTCGACTGGGAATTTAGTAACGAAGATCAACGGGATCAAGCGCAATGAACTCCCGGGCGACATCATCACTGATCAAGAAGAGAAGTGGATGTTGACCCCACGACAGTTCGTTTTAGCCAAAGAGAATGATAAGGTGATTTTCCAGATCACTAGTGGTGCAGGTGTTGATATTGCCGCAATCGGGTTTCCAATAGCAGCTATCATCGGTCCGGCGGAACAACTTGGTTTGCAAGTGTGAGGTGTGAGGTGAACTGAATGGTAGACACACAAGACGTCAGAGGTAAAATCATTACCGCCGCTCTAGCTCCCGGAGCACTCGCCGCGCAGGCGGATTGTGATCTCGATGGTTACATGCCAGAGATTGACCTGCGAGTTCCAAATCCGATTGTTTCTATCGCGCACATAAACCTGACGGACACCGCAATTGTAGTGTACCACCAAGATGACCAAGTTGCCACCGCCACACCAGCCGCAGGCAAGTACAACATCAAGGACGCGAACACGATAATTCTTGGCGACGCAACCAAGGCACTCTCGTTGTTGTTAATCACGTACCGCGCGGCCAGAAGCAAAGCGTAACCTCCCGGAACATTTATTTTCTCTTTCCCACTTTTTTTATTCGAAAAACAAAAAGGTAATTTAAATGGCAAAAGAGTTGATAGACGAGCAAGCACAACGCATTCTTGATATTTTATACCCACAATGGTTGATAAAAGCAACCAGAGATACCAAGGAGCTCGTGAAGAAGGAAATATCGAAAGTGCTTGGTAAAAACAAAAAGAAGACGGTCAAGGCGGCAAGCAAGTCGGTATTGAACAAGATTACCGACGCGATGAACATCCCAGAGGGCAAGATCGAGGAAATTAAAAAATTTGGCGGCGTCGTTGAAGAAACAATTGGTGTACTCGAGGAAAGAGTTAGTGAGGCGGTCAAGATCGCGGGGCAAGCTCAAGAGATAATGAGGTCCGTGGATCCGGGCAAATCGTTCCAGATCACGCACGAGAAACTTCAAAAAGAGAAGCGGAACTACGCGGCCACTTGGGTATCAATCGTAGGCTCCATCCTCGGGTTACTCGGGTATTTCGTGGGGTTGGTAATGTGAACAAGCGAGCTCTCGTCCTCTCCCTCTGTAGCGTGGTTTCGTTCGTGATTTTTTTTTTCTAATTTTTTTTAGTGACGAGCTGCTGGTTATCGCAGAGGATTTTAGACAATACTCGTCGTACGCGATGGGTATGATTGGGATACTCCTCACTGGTAATCACTTGAGAATCAAGATAACTCATCCGAGCTTCATTAATAGGTTAGAGGAAACATTCGGATTAATAAAAGTGAAAAAGATAATGCTCCTCTTTCTGAACTCCCTTGACTACTACAGCGATGAAGAGTTATTGATTAAATTAAAACAAATAGACACGCTCGTTCCAGAAATGAAGAAATTTGCCAGCGAGTTCCCAGAGACGACAATAATGAATACCGTGAAACTCCCACGACTAAGCAAGAGGGAGGAGCGAGGGTTGAGGGATGAGATAAAGACTATATTACACCTGATATCACATAAAATACAGTTACAGGCGTCTGAGGATAAACTTGAAGAAATGCGTGAGTATAGGAAGAAAATATTCAAGGCATATTCCAAGCCCCTCCTGAAACTAAAAGACATAGAAGAAAAGAGGGTAGAGAGGCTCGAGCGAGAACTTTCAGAGAGTAGACAAAAACTATATTATATACTAAAACAAGATACTGATTGATTATGAAATTATTGGATGATTGCCCGGAATACATCACGCGAAAGGGAGAGGAATTGAAATTCAAGGAGGGAGAGTTCGCAGAATGCATCGAAACTGTACATAATGGCGAACGAATAATACAATCTTGTTTTCCGCTCAAAGATCCGGAATTGAAGGGCGTCGAGGTTTGCGCGAGAGTAGTTGAATTGTTTGATTACTTGAGGAAAGAGTACGAATACGAAAGTAACAGGATCGTGTTCCGTCGCAAGGTAAGCCCAGAAAAGGCGGAAATGAGCAAGCGTCTCGGTCTCGAGAGTGTCGAGGGTTTTGAAACCGAGTACAAAGAGGGGATAGTTAAATGCACGCATACTGCAGTATGTCGAATCCCAGTCGGTAAGATAGATGAGTTCGGAGAGGAGCAACTCGAAGAAGCGCTCAGTCTCGAGGGACGGAAAGAAATCAAACTTGCGACGGAAGAACACTTCGCGGCGCTCCGTTCGTATGTTCATGGTATTTCGGAAATGCCATTGAAAGATGTGATTCTCGCGTCCTACCAGTCCTCCGACGAGAATCCGTTCGAAGGAAGTATAGGAACATTTGGATTCAACTCGGAGATGCAGAAACAGGTGTTGACCGCGCTAAGGCGAGTCGCGTGGCCTCAGACCAACGAGTTAATGAGAGATGTGTTGAGTGAACTCATTGAATCCGTGCCTCGAGATTGGATTTTGAGTAGGGTTAATTTGTTAAATAGAATATACAGACTAAGCACATTCGCCTGTAAAGATGGTGAGTTTGTTGAAAAACTCGGCGACGAACTTCTCAAGATATGTGTGCACGCCGGGAGTCATATAGGTCCGGAATTAATATCTGACGTGGCACGGAACTACATTAGACATAGAAAGACAGGAGAGGGGGCAAGCGCTGCGCGATGGGCGGGGTATGTTGGCACTATTCTATCACATAACGATACGCTCGTTCCAGACGAGATTTTACTCGAGTTATGGAACGAGGGTTCTAATACAATCAAGGACGAGATATTGAAATTTCGCACGCACAAACTCCCCGAAACAATATTCAGCGAGGTCTTATACGACCCAGAAAAAATAAAACTATTAGTCAACTCCTGTCATTATCTCAATGCAACGGAAGTCAGGAGAATATTCGAGAGAGGGAAGGAACTGGGGATCACTGGCTTGGAATCGGTGCGGTTCTATATCGATTTAGTGATGCAGAGAAACATTGAGGGAGACGTGTTAGACGAGCTGTGGGAAATACAAAAACGTTTCGTAGATGATGGACTCGCTGATGTTTTCTCGTTGCGATTCTTAACCGAAAACAAAAACACCCAATTGGATACGTTAGAGAAAATGAAAAATTACCTGTTCACTGCGGACATTTCCGAGACCTTCACTGATATAAAACGTAATTATCTCCTCGACCACGTGTTTTACCACGAGAACGCCACCCCATTTCTACAGGACGAAATAGCTACTTTTCTCGTTGAAATAACTCACTATGCTCCAAAGAAAAGATAAGATAAGTCACGGGAACGGGTTTCTCCCGCTCGCTTGAAACAACCCTTCCCAGACAATTCTCGAGGTTTTTTGAATGGCTCTCAGATTCGCGCAAGCTCCACTGAGCGCTCCACGTAGAAACTCGATGTAGCGGTCGCGGGGGATCTTCCTCTTCCCGCTCGAACCCGTCGCGGACGCGAACAGTGGGTTCAGTCTTCTCCCGTCCCCAACGCCCGGCGTATCCTCCGCGAACTGTCTAATTCGCTCGAAGTCCCCCTTGACTTCCCTTGGCTCTCGCATTGGTGGAACAGTGGGACAGATCCCAGTCGTCCTGTAAGGACAGGTAGGACACTGAATCGACGCGAGTAACATTCCCCAATCGGATAGCTCGCGCACGAATATATCAATGAACACGTCTCTCTGGAATGTTTGTGTGTTCACTGCTTTATATAGAGCGTACGACGCGGCTGGCACGCGCTGCAAGAACATAGAGTAATAAGGAGAGAGCGTGGGGCGTGGTAGATCAAACTCCTCCTGCACGTCTTGATAGATCACGACTATCCTATTTTTCTTGTCAACCTCTGGGATTGGTGGCGTGGTGGAGACTGGCACGACAGCGTTGTCGTACGCGGCTACTTGTAGCAAGAAGTTCAGGAACAAGTTATTTAGCGGGGCAGGGATCGCGTACTGCGTGCCAGCGACACCCGCGACATCATTCATGAACTCACTTTGTCTCGTTGCCGTGCGGTGCGCCGCGTCCCTGTTCCACACGGTAGTCTTCACTTCCACTATCTCGACTGGTGGGGTTAGGGGGTCGGCTTGGAACACGAAGTCCGGAGTAGCCTGAACGAGAAACTCCGGGAGGGGGATGTTATTCTCTATCCCGTTCACTACCTCCAGCACGACTGGCTGGTTAGTGACACGACCAGCGTAAACCGGTTCGTGTAGGAATCCCATCTCTTTGAACGCGCTCACGATATTTTCCTCGAACAGGAATCCCATGTGCATTTTCACCAGCTGGCTACATATCTGTGCCGGATCATAGGCGCGGTCGAGGTAAAGTTTCGCGTGACACGATATAATGTCAGAAACGTGAAGCTTTGAACTCATGAAACGAGTCCGTTGCGCGTCGCGTATTATGTTACATATCTCACGCGCGAAGTTCACGTTTTCTCTCAGTCGTTTCAATCGTTCCGACATTTTTCTTCTCCCTTTCTATCATTTCTTTATTCAACACGACGAAATGTTCTTGTTTTGGTCTATTTCTATGAAACAGCGGCGAACCCATCATGTTCCCTCCGGTAGATACCTCATGTTGTTTCTTAAATTTTCAAATAAAGTTCTAATTGATTGAAAGAATAAATCCAGCTTGTCCGACAAGTCTGCTTTCGCAACGTTCACGGTGTCCCGAATGGCGAGTGCCTCGTTCTTTATATCATCGCCAGCGGCTCCAAACGTGTTACCCAAATCAACGAACCGCGCGGAAATATTCGTCCACCCCCTGATTATCTCTGGTATGATAGCTAGTCGTCCCTCGTATCCAAGAAATATAGTGTGAGCGAATGCCTTGTATACCCTGTATCCGAGAAACGCGAGATCGATTATGTCGTCGGTCTCGGCGATCTGGTCAACATAATACTTGACGCGAGATGCAGGGGTTCCTATCCTATCAATGGCCAGCACGAACTCGTCCTTTATATCTCCCGCTTCTACTTTTATCTCCCCGAAACTCGAGTTAATCTCATTCCCGAGAGACTGGAAACTCGCGTAGATGTTGTTGAGACCAGTCAGGAGGGAGTTCTGGAAATCGTTGTATGTTGATTTGACTCCGTTCATGTCGAACACCAGCTGGTCGCTCGCGTTCAATAACCTATTATATGCCTCTTTGGCGTTGCTCAACGCGACCTTCGCGTCGTCAAACGCCTCGTACGCCTTGTTAGCCGCTTCCTCTAACTGTGGTTTGATCCGAGTGATCTCACCAAGATTCTGTGCAGCCTTTGCCGCCGCTTCTTCAGCTTTGGTCTTAGCAGTGGACGCGCGGCTCAACGCGCCCAATGCCTCGTTCCTCGCGTTCTCTATCGATGGTTTCAACACGTCCCTGATCTCGTCTGTATTCCTGATCGTTTCCGAAGCGGCAGCTGCGGCCTTATTATAAGCGTCTTGCGCCTGCGAGGCGGCAGTAGATGCCTTGTTCTTGATCACGGCAGTATCTGCGACGATCCTGTCTATCTCGTTTCTCTGTACATCTATATTGGATTGCACGCGCCACAGCCAGTCAACATTGCGCTGCACTTTATCAGACAGTCCGATGGTAATGTTCTTCGCGTTGATTGCCTCGTCTCGTGCTGTAGCGGAATCGGAAGCGGCTACCTCCGCCTTGTCTTTCGCGTCTATCACCGCGGGTTGCAGGTTGTTCTTGATCTCGTTATAAATTGTGTTTATGTCTTGTATGTTTCTCGATATGTTAGGATCTGCCACCTTATTTCTCCATCTCTCTAGCTCCGCGATCCGGTTGATCAGGCTGGGTAGGTTCCTGAGATACTCCGTCAGACTGGTAATATTTTCCACGATAAAAAACCTCTTAGTTAAGATTTATATTACACGTTGATAAAGTTTAACTTAACCACACACATAACACAAGAGGTCTTTTTTTGATAGAAAAAGAATTCAAAAAGGGCTTTATCATAAAGCTCGGGAATAAATTTCATAAAATAGTCAACATAGAAGATTTACACTACAAGGAAACGGTCACGGTTGCCGCGACCACTACGAGCAAGACCACGATCTCGGAGTTACGACCGGAGAGCGACGAGATTTACCTGATTCGAAAGATAGGAATTAACGGTGGAGTTACCATACACTTGTACTTCCCACGTGACATCCCACGGGGCACGCCACACGGGGGAGATATTAAACTCGACCGGTATCAGGCAAACTACTTGAAACCAAAGAGGATCGAGTTCGCAATCAAGCAAGAAGTAGAGCCATACCTTAACATCGAGAACGCGTATTCGAGTAGCATCACGGCCGATATCTGGTTCTATGGCCTCAAGTTCAGGGTAGTTGACCACCAACACATAGATGGAGAAGTGTACACGGAGTTACTCGATTACTCCGCGGTGCAGGTGATGTAAAATGAGTGTAGAAAGCGATATGGACAACCTGAAATTCGTCGTCGTCATGGAAGAAGATAGTAATAAGAAACTCGTCGTGAGCGGCTCGAGTCTCATTGGCTTGGCCAACGATTTCGAACAAGGAAACGGATCTGTTACCGGGGACGCGGCCGCGAATGGAACTGCGATACAAACCATAGCCCTTGCCGACGGAGAGACGCTTTACCTCACGAAGCTCGGGATGTCGTGCGACAGGGCTGGTATGGTCAAGATAGCCACCGGGACTGCACTCGATGGAACCCAAACCGATCTCGACTCGTATTATTTCAGTGGCGCCGGGCACATCTCGATCACGAGCGATGGACAGGTTCCCCTCCTGAAGATCACGAATAGTACCGGGTCGAGCCTCAACGTGTATCTATATGCGCCGGGAACCGCATTGGGAATAACATGTAATAGCGTCAACCACCACTACGAAGCAAATTATGGAGGAATAAGACAATGAGCGACGAGCAAGTAAACGGCGAGGAACTCGATTCCGGAAAGATCAAGCGCGAGCAGCCGCAGCAGACATTCGCCTCGATCATAAATATGCTCATACAGGGCATGAACAAGATCGAGATCGACATGAAGGCGGTCTTCGCCAACCTCGACGTGTTCGACAAGCGTATGAAGTTGTTCGAAGACAGGCTCACGTTCATCACCGAATACAGCAAACGCGACTCGGAGAATACGGTCGGAAAACTCACTGCCGAACTTGGCAAGATAAGCGGGTTATTGAAAAATTTCAAGGTGAAGTGAACGTGGGAATAATTCAGGCAAGTTTCGGGACAGATCCCATCTCGGTCAGTGCCGACGGGAAATTAGAGGTAGTAGCAGCCGACGACATTTCGTTAACGAAATACTTCGAGATCACGCTCGGTGCCTCCTACACTTCTCTTAGGCCAAAAGTTGGTAACTTACGCATCCAAGACACAGATGACGGTGATGATTCTGATTATTTCGAGGTACAAGTGGACGACGGAGACGGGGTAACCCTCCTGAAATCCCCAAACGTTTACGAGTTACAGAACAGCCTCATAATCCCGAACACGTACCAATATGGAATCAAAGACAGCGGTGGTACTGCGAGGAATGTAATAGGAGCGGACGGGTTCAATCAGATGACCATTGGGGCGCCTCAGTTCGACCTGATAATCTCGTCGGCTCTCGTTAATAACAGCTACTTGAAGGCTAAAGACAGTGGTGGTACTACGAGGAACCTTATCGGGATCGATGGTTCCGATTTCGTGCAGGTCGGGAACGCGACCAACGACGTATATCTGAATAGTGGATCGTTCATTAATGCCGGCCAACGATTCAAACTCGTACAGGGAAAGGATCTCATCGGAGAGGACAGTCTATTTAATACAAAGAGCATCCTGAAACTTAACTCCGCTACTGACGTTCTCGAGATCGGCGACGCGACTATTCCTCTCAAACTTTTAGCCGCCATCAAGAACGCCGAGAAACTACAATGGTTGAATAGTGGAGCTACCGCCGTGGATATTTTATACATGGATGGCTCAGATAATGTCTACCTCGGCAACGACGCGACCGTCGACACGCTGTATTTGAAAGCAGCAAACGCGATCAACCTGAACATAGACACGACGATAGAATCAACTCTGAGCGTGACTGGCGGATCGCTCAGAGTTGACAACAACAAGGAAATATCCGCGAAGCATAGTGGAGGCACGTACAACGAGTTGTTCAAGTTAGATGGCTCGGACGTTATTCAAGTAGCAGCCGGGGCTGACGTATTGAGCGTGAGATTCGGTAAGCCGACGCTGATCGCGTCCCCAACTGGCGACATCACTACAACTGGCAACCTTTTCTCGGTGAGCGACACGCGCAATCACGACGACCTTGGCGCGGACACGCACGCTTTAATCTCCCTCGCCCACTCCGGGGCTTGGCCGGGCACGAACGCCTCTAACGCGTACCTCGCGAATTTCGCGTATACCGGTACAATAGGTGCTAGCGGGGCGAACGCTACGTTCGTTGGCTTGAACGTTGATCTTAGCGGGGCAACCCTAACAGCGGGCGTGATGAAAGCCGGGGTATTCAAGGATATAGCGCGAGTAGTGGAACTCTGCAATGGAACGCAAGCAATCAAGACGACCGGTAACGCGTACATCGACGGTTTCATTGGCCTGACGAACAACAAGTTCATCGAGCAGGAAGACAGTGGTACCACGACGAGGAACCTTATCGGGATCGATGGTTCCGACTTGCTCAAACTCGGGGACGCCAATATCGAGATGATCGTGTACTCGCCCATTGCCAACGATTTCTACATCAGGAGTAAGGAGGCAGGCGGCACATCTCGCCAAGTTATAGGTATAAATGCCTCAGACCAGATCGTGATCGGTGATGCCTCGCTCAATGGGGACAAAATCACATGTAGTAATCCACTCGACACCTCTAGTGATCCACAGTTACCGAAAATATACAACCAAGCGGCGGAGCCGGACATCCCGAATAACTCGTGGGCATTCTGGGTGGATTCAGATGCAGGTCCACAATACTGGCTAATCTTGGATGTCGGGGGGACGCAGTTCAAAGTCCAGTTAACATGAACTTTTTTTAAAATTTCTTTTTATTTCAAGTAGTCACCAACTTTTTTTTTTGGCGATATAACTTATACTCGTGAGTGGCCACGCTTCTTTTACAGGATCAGATCACGATATTCGAGACCATACCGGGATCGAGCAAAAACAACCTTTCGTGCATTACGAGAAGAACCAGACGCAGGCAATACCAAACGCTACCGTGACGCGCGTGTATTTCGACGCGAACGACACCAAAATCTCGGACGATCTCGTGTTCTTGAACCGTAGTGGGATTGGCGATTCGGATGGAAACGCGCGGTTCACCGTCCCGGTTGGATATGGCGGGTTGTATGTGATCAACGCGTGGTGTACTTTTGACACGAGCGCTGATACCTCTGGCAGGTATCTACTCATCAGGGTAAACGGAACTGGTTACGAGGCAGAGCAACAAGTATACAATAAAAACTCGCAGTTACGAATGTCCACCTCGTTCATCGCCTCGTTGTCGGCCGGTGATTTCGTGGAGATGGTAGTGTATCAAGCGAGCGGGGGAGTGTTGGATTTAGTGGATAGAAATGGCGGGACGGAACCGGGCACCGCGTTGAAAATGACCAGAGTTGCGACTGGGGGGGCGAGTTAGTGCCCCACTCGGAAGTTAACGGCCAACAGGCGGTAGGAACCACCTCAGACCCAAACACGAGTTCCACGACGTATGTCGATGTACCCGAGATGTCAATCACCATGACAACGAGTGGCGCTCCCGTATTGCTGGCGTTCAATTGTATTGCAAAACAAAATACCGCGAACAAGTCTATTTATTTCGTGTTCGAGATTGACGGGGTAGACGAGGTGGTGAGCGAGAGGGGGGCGCAATACCCGTCAGTAAACACCGAGTGTAGGTGTAGTTTCGCGTACCTGAAGACTGGGCTGGGGGCTGGAAGCCACACCTTCAAGGTACAGTTCAAGGTAGACGGGGGAACCGCGACGCTCCCCGGAACCACGAGAAATTTGATCGTGATTGATCTCGGATAAGTTTTTTTAGGCTCGCGTTTAATGATTCTCAGATAACAATGTCGTTCTTAGATAAATTCACAACTGTTGACGAGAAGATAAAAGAGTTAATAGACGAACAGCGTAAGACGACTGAGCATATTCGTGTTTTATCACAGTCCATATTTGAACTCTCTCAAAACCTCGGTAGTGCATTGAGCGTTCTGGCCACTGGGATTCAGGTCGCGTCGGCATCCCCGGAAATCAATATTCCACTATTGCTCTCACGACGGTTCCTAAACGTCAGGACAGTGCCACGCGTGGTGTTCGACACGCGTACTAACAAGTGGTACAAGTTCCTGAATGATTACTACCACACGCCAGCGCCGTGGACTGTTACTGCCGGTGGTTCGTATACGTCGAGCGCCTCGAAGGCAGTGGGCGACAAGGACTGGTTCATGAAAAAACTCGACCTGTACGCGATCACCGACCCTGCGGGTCTCGTGAAGGCGTCGTTCTACTGGCGTGGCGTGAAATACTGGCAGTTCTACGACGCACACCCGACATTTGGCTCCCAGCCAGTACGATTACATAATGAACACAACTACATATACGACTGGGAAGTGAACGACGACCAGTTCATCATTCCAAAAAACAGCGACACTAAACTCGTCTTGGAGAACGAGGATGTTGCGAATCACAAGATAATAGCCGTCTTCACGTTCTCGACCATAGAACCAATAACAGAGAAAGAAGCCCTTGGATATCTGGTGTGAGATTTGAAGGAGAAAAAACAAATAGAATGCCCGATCGAGTTCAAGGAAGGAGCAGAATACTACGAGTTCAAGAACATTGATGAATTCGGGAAGTGTTATGAACACGGCAATGAACATTACATAGAATCGTGCTACCCGCTCCGAGATCCAGAATTGAAGGGTTTAGAGGCCTGCTCGCGTGTCTCGTACACCACAAAGCAATTTCTTGGCGAGTACCGGGAGGCACGCGTCTCGTTTCACAAGAACAGGATAATTTTCAGGAAGATCCCAACTCCAGAGAACCCCGAACCGGAGGAAGGCGCGGTAACTTGCACGCACACGGCAGTATGTATAATTGACGAGGACGAGGTAAACGAGTTCGCGCACGACCTCGCGGAGAAGTCGCTGAGCCTCGAGAACATACCGGAGCGATTCCAGCCAATGAAAGACAAGCTGAAAGCTGTGGATCACTTCTACTCGTTGAAGTCGTACGTCGAAGCATTGACTGAGTTGCCGATCAAGGAACAAATGATCTCGTCTTACGAATCTCCTGAAATAAACCCAGAGACGCTCCCGTTCGGGTTCAATAGCGCAATGCAATCGCAAATCATAAGAGCGTTAAAGAAAGCGATCCCGAAAGAACGCGTCAAGGCCATTGTTAAAGACGCAGTGATAGCGATCAGGGAATCGGTTCCATTGGAATGGTTCAAGAGCAGGTTACCATTGCTCAACGACATATACAACCTCTACTCGATTTTCTGCGTCGACAAAGACTTCGAGGAATTGAAAGAATCACTAAAATTAATCCCGGAAATGGCACTGCAATGCGCGATTGGCTCCGACGCGAATCCATATTTAATCAATGAAATGTTCGAGAAGCCAGAAGAGTTCGTTGAGGAGAAGGTAATCCCTACATTATTAAAGAAATTAATACAATACCACGGCGTGGTTCTATCACCAGATAGAACCATAGAAGTCGTGAAAGAGGGCGATTTTACAGTAGTGGCAGAAGCCGCGCGTGTCTCATACACGAACGAGCATGTGAGGAAGGCGATAATAGAAAAGTTTCTCGAGTTGAAACCGCCACATATAGCTCCGGTCTTCGAGTCCATCGCGGCCGGCCCGTACATGTGGCCGGAGTTACTGCTATTAACGGAACACGCGGCTCGAAACGATTCAATAACCCCAAACGCGTTGTATTATCTCTTGAGACATCCAGATACAAACGAGGATATCCTGTCTTTAATAAAAGTGGTGATCGGCTCTACCCTGACGGAAGACGAGCGCCGCGCGTACGTGTACTTCGCATTACATCCTCGCGCGCCCGTAGAGGCGCTCGTCGAGATGGCGAAATCAAACAACGAGAAGATACTCTCGGTGCTCGTCACGAGGAAGAGAGTTCCCTTGGAAGTGCTTCACGAGATAGCGATGAAGAAACAATTCCCGGAACTCGTGGAAATCGCCAAGTTGAGGGTTGGGGAGGAACCACGAACGGAACCAATCGTGGTCAGGGTTTACGTGGAGCGACTATTCTGGGAAAATGAGGAAGAACCAGAATCAGACTCGGAATTATTACATACAGAAACATTCGATGATTACTCGGATGTCGCCGATTACATCAGCGACGAGGGAGGCGCATTCGAGGTGTCTGGTCCAGACTGGGAAACCGCGTGGTATAGTTCGGATTGGTCAGTAGATTACAATGGCTTGGAGAAGAGATGGAATTTTTTCATCGATAACGCCACCGCGGCGGAGCTCAGGATGATCTACGCCTATCTCACGAAATAAAAAAAAATACAAAAAATTAATTTTTCCAGTACTGGTCCAGTACTGGCTTCTTCTCGCTCGCTTTCGATGTGGTCAATAGAGTTGGCTCGACTCCGAATCTCTTCCCGTTTTCTTTCACGAACGTTTTCCAGCCGAGATCCTCCAAGATTTCGACCAGCGACTGGAAATCGAACGCGTTGTTCCTGTAGTACTCTCTCTCCTCTCTCGGCCGGAGACCACTCTGCCCCCCCATAATCACGCGAGACACCTCGTTCCTCATTTCAAGCAATGGATCGAACTTGTTAGAGCAACTCAATTTGAACGGCTCGAACGACAGGAAATCGAAGACGTACGCCGCGTTCCCCACGGCGAACCTCCTGAATTCGGCATCCGACGTGATGCTTAATCCGAACCTCGCGTTCTCGAAAACTCTCCAGAAATCGAAAGTTCGTTCATTGTGCGTGAGGAGGAGAAACATTGCTTGGGGGTTTTTCGATATCACGTCCTGCACGCGTTTTACTTGAGACCCGCTCCAGTAGTACGGCTCGCCCATACTATTAACGAAAACGAACGAGCCATCCGGGAAGGTTCTCTCGAACCTCTCCTCGTGCAAAACTATTTGATCGTACGGAACTCCGGGGTATCCCAACTGTGCCCTGAATCGGAGCCACTGCCGGCGCGCATAACACCATTCGCACCTGTTTCTACACCCAGTGATTGGGTTCCACGAGTGCGTTGCCCATTCTATCGTGGTCGTTGATAACGTCTTCCTCTTCCTACTCGTAATTCCTCCACTCCTTCATTTCATCCTGTCCCACACATCACCCATCCTTTTCTTTTTGTTTTGTGGATAAATAAAAGAATCAACCGTTCCGGTCCTCCGCGCCGGGTGTAGGTTGCAGATACCACGCGGCGAGATTTTCTTCTGGTTCAACATACAATATAAATCCCCGTCATTGTCATATTTCTTCCAGTTCGGATTACAATTGCCGCAACAAGGTTTCGTTACTTTCCTGCTCACTTCTTCATCGACTCCATCAGGCTGGCTTGCCGGAACCTGTTCGCTTGTTTCCTGAGATCAATTGCCGCCTGCAACACCTCGTACCTCTTCTCGCTCTCGACCACCGCCGCCAGATCCTCGATGTACTCCACGACTTGCCGGAACCTCTCCTCGGTGAGTAGTAACTTTATCATAGTCCCAGCCCCCGTCTCGTCTCATAGTATACCCTGAGTAGGGACGGGTGGAGCATTGCCCACGGGCGCGTTGATTTTTTCGAGAACCTCACCTTCTCGAGCACATACTCACTCGTAATTTTCTCGTCCCTGATAGCCCCAAACAACACCCGCAACGCGAGCACCTTCTCGTTCTGTTTCATCCTCTTGAGATAATCGAGGAGCGAGCGACGGGACATGAAATACTCTTGCACGGCAACCCACTCGATTAACTCATCCATCTCTGCAATCGGGTTCATTTTCAATACTCCCTGTTCTTGTACCCGCAGTTTCTATCCACGCACGTCTCCACGAGCATCATCTTGTTCCCATTACGGCGGGTGGTTTGTTTTAAACTGCGCCGACCACACTGCGGGCAGATATCCTTGTTAACATTCTCGATTTCTATGAGACCACTAGACGCCTCCTCGCGTATCATTCCAACGATCTCGGGGGAGTATAGACCATTCACCTCGCGTTTTAACTCTCCAGTGTCGAGTAACTGTAATATCGCAGACGTGACTTGGGCGTGTACTACTTTAGTGTGATAAGTATCACTGATCCATCCGATAATTTTCTCGACGTTGAAGCCCTCGTTGTGTTCTGAATAATATTGTTCTACCATAGAGGTTACCTGCCCGCGCGGTGTTTTCTGTTTAAAAGGAGGAGGGGAAGGTTCCTCTTCCTCGAGGTCCTTGATGGTGATGTCAGCGTACACGCCTATCTCGTCCCAGCCTATCTCGTCCAGCGCCTTCTTGAGGGTGTTTGCGTCAACGAGATTCCCGCGATCAAGATGCTCGAGTTTCACGAGGAATCGTTTCACTCGCGTAACAATCCCTCCATAATATATCGGTACACCCGGAAGTCGATCCCGTACCTCCTCGCAACTTCCTCCATCTCGAATTTCTTGAAATTTCTCAACGCCTCACCGTGCAGTATCTCACGAACGAT
>Ga0180433_10002418_pt1 | contig 28782 bp, 31 predicted proteins | sample SS_ome_8_FD_132980 | JGI IMG/M metagenome (GOLD analysis project Ga0180433, IMG submission 132980) | Hypersaline lake sediment archaeal communities from the Salton Sea, California, USA - SS_1_D_1 metaG | ecosystem: Environmental > Aquatic > Non-marine Saline and Alkaline > Hypersaline >... | reverse complement strand
TTTCCATCAAATCCCCTGCTGAGATCAACTGCCGGCAGATACTTGTAGAGAAAGTTGGGCCCGGGCTTTATCGGTGATTCATCCATGGTATTCTCGAGTTCAGCGCGGATGGTAACAACCGTATAGCCAAGCCGCTCTACACGTCCTTCGACACTCTTGCCGTCCCGCTCGAGCGTAATGGTAGCAAGCTTCTTCGGAAAGCCGTATATATCGCGGCCGTTATGCAATCGCGCTTCGTCGTCAATAGGCATGGAGAGGCAGTAGTTTCCGGTTTCTCCGTTATACTGGCAGCGGACGAAGAGGGCGCTCTCGTGATACCCCGGGCCCAGATTAGTCACGGGATAATGTGAGATAAAGCTCAGCGCCCACGGCTCCGGGGCCGGTGAGAGGGGCGGGGGGAGTACCTGTTTGATTATCTCCGGCTCCGTTTCGTAGAGGATGCCGAGAATCTGTGCTCCGGGGAACTCCCGCGTTGAGAGGTTATAGTAGTAATCCAGTTCTTCTTTTGTTTTGACAAAGCCCATAGAATCCTCCCTTGAAGCGAACTAAATAGTTTATGAATGAATATTCATAATATGAGTATCCGTTCATAATTAATTTGTCAATAGTATTTAACTTTTTTTTACATTATTCTCCGTTGATGTTTCTATATGCTCTCTAGTGAAGAGCTTATTCCCCTTAAAAAAGTGCGAACTGAAAAGCAAAAATTTTAGCATTGATGCTATTCAAAGTGATAATAAGGATCTTTTTCTAAGGACAGTAATATCTCGTATGATACCATACCGGAGTATCAACATGTTTGTGTGAAACTCCATTACTATGGGTATTATTTCGTAGTGCTTTTCCCCTTCAGATAATTAAGCATTTCCGCAATCCCGGTTGGGTTGTTTGCAGGATCAGTCCTCCACGAGAAGAGCTACTTTTTCAACTTTGGCAAGATCTCTTTCATAATAGAATGACCCGATGAAATAGAGAACGCTTGCGATAAGGGTAAATACCGGAAGAACGACAAGTGCCGTTGCGATATCGTATCTATCCGAGAGTGAGCCCACGAAGATGGGTCCGAAGGAGCTCCCGAGAAGATTCTGTGAGATAACGCAGAGACTATATGATATCGCTCGCAGTCCAGGATGAACGACATCCTGAGTAACCGCGATTGCCGCCGGTGCGAATGACATAGCGGAGATGCCGCCGATGAGAATGGCGATGTATTGCGTGATGCCGGTGAGGGAGTGGAAAGAGATGAAAAAGATTATCGAGGTGATCAGGGTTGAGATTGAACAGAAAAGAAGGCGTGCGTTGATTCTTTTCTCAAACCACTTGTCTGCTATAAATCCGCCGAGCGGTGCTCCGACAATCGAAAGGAGCATCACCGCTCCCGATTTCACAGCCGCCTCATCCATCGGCATACCCGCTGTTCTGAAGAAATATGTCGGGAGCCAGCTTAAGAGCGCTGTCACCACGAACATATTCCCCGCGAATGCGAGATAGGTGAATATGAGTGATGGTGTTCCTGAAAATTCGTGGACAATGTCGGCGGTGCTCATTTTGTGAGCGGTACCGTTATTCCTCTCCGCAGTCGTTTTCGTGAGCTCGACCGTCCGATAGTCCCGTATAAAGAAGAAGAGTAGTGCTACCAGAAAGCCTGGAAGGGCTACAATGCCGAAGGCATACCGCCATCCCCACTGTGTTGCAATTATTGCGCCGATGGCAATACCGATTGCACTTCCGATAGGCAAAGCGGTGCTGAAAAATCCGAGATGCATCGCCCGCTTATTTTCAGGAAAGAGCGCAGAGATCATGGAGGTGCCCCCCGGTGCATATCCCGCTTCTCCGATTCCTATTGCCGTCCGTGCCATAAAGAGCTGAGTAAAATTCTTTGTCAGTGCACAGACAGCTGTTGCGATGCTCCATAAGATGGCCATGATACCGATCGTCCTCTTCCTGCTCCAGCGGTCTATGACTATGGAAACGGGAAAAGAAAAGATAACAATCGACCAGTACACTGCCGAGACAAGCATGCCGCACTGAGTATCCGTCAATCCCCAGTCGCTCTTTAAAAAGGGGAACAGTGAAACGACAACCATTCTGTCGATCATATCAAATAGATAGAGGAGAAATAAGAGAACAAATACATAATATGCATATCCCTTCGATATCAGATACCCATCGGAATCTTTGTTCGTCATAACAGTATCTCCCATAATGATGATATATGCTATCTCACTCTAAGAGCATAGTGGTTTCACTACGGCCTGTATGCAGCTTCACCGTGAAAACTCATCGAAAAGATAAAAAAGCAGTATTCTGTTAATAAAGCAACAGTTGAAGAAATTCGGAGAACGGAAGAATCTCCAAGAATAGGTAAATAAAGAGATGTTCGATTCGCTTAAGGATATACTCCAATCTCTATTTTAATGAATGCCATTTCATTAAATGAATATTTATTCATATATGTGTGATGTCAATATCTTTTTTTAGCTGTCTTATGGATTTTTTGACATACTGAGGAGTTGAGAGTTTGCAGTTTAAAAGCTGTTCCTATTCAAAGGGAATATCTTTGAGCAACGAAACTGTTATAAGAAAGGGAAGAGGCTCACGTATTTTAAAAAGTACTTGAAAATTAGGCGTCATAGCTTCAGTTCAGTACCATATATCATGCTTAATTCATTATTGAGCAAACTGGCCGACAGTACTGTGATGAATATCGGTTGTTGATGGGGATGCGGGATGTGTTCTGTTCTCAATACGTTGTAAGATAGTAGAGACTATGGGGATACCGGAGCGAAAAAAACGGGAGCGGGAGCTGAGACGTGCTCAGATCCTCGACGCAGCACGAACATTATTGCTCTCAAAGGGGTATTTTAATACATCGGTACAGGACATATCGGAACGGGCCGAGATCAGCGTGGGAACGGTATACCTCTACTTTAAGAACAAGGAGGAGATATTCTCAACCATTCATGAGGAGGGGATGATGCTTCTCTTCGAGATCGTTTCTACCACCGTGAAGAGGGGGGGCGATCCTGAAGAGAAGCTCAGGAGCGTTGGTATTGCCTACGGTCAGTTCAGTCGTGATAACAGGATACACTTCAATGCGTTCAGCTACATCCTGGCCTTTCCGGAGATCATGTTCAGTGAAGAGGATCGGCTGGCCCAGGGAAAACACGGAATGGCGCTCCTGAATACGATCGCCGATATCATTGAGGAAGGGATAGCTTCAGGTGCGTTTAAAGAGGTAGATGCAAAGCGATATGCCATTCTGATGTGGAGCACGCTGCACGGGCTCCTCCAGGTCAGGAAGATAAGCGATCTCCTCTATCAGAATTATGACTTCGATGAGCTGTACCGGTATAATCTCGATTATCTAATCGATTCACTGAAACAGTAGCGTCATGCGCCGGGGAACACGGTGCGTACAGCAGGAGCTTCTCGTATACTTTCATCCGTGAGGAGCCGGCTCTCTTGCAGAAATACTGCCCTACTGCTTCGCCCGCGCATTGAGCCAGTCTCTCTTCTTGTCGACTTTGGCAATATGGCCGTTGATGATTTTTCCGTAGTCGAGCTCTCCCCTGATAATATCGTACCGTTCTGATTCCATAAAGCCGAGATCGGTGGTTATCCTGATGCTGCTCGCATGCTGGGCATAGTGCTTCGCTTTTTGCCAGTAGGGGATCGCCTCTTCGTAGTATTTCCGTGCGATGCCCAGGCTCTCGAGTATCTCCTCGGAGAATGTGACGTGATAGAAGCGCAGATAATGCTTATCATACCGGGATGCGATTTTCAGATGATTCCTCATGATGAGGATGTTAATGTGCATGAAGAGCAGATTCCGGTATTTTCGGTACTCCTCTTCGCTTGTAATCGCCACCAGTGCCTGTGAAGGATGTCTGAATTTGCACCGCAGTGCGGTCTTCAGCTTTGCAATATTCTTTCTCAGTGAATTTTCATTGTAGTACTGCTTCATCCCGTAGAGCTCGTAAAAATCTTCAAGATAGTGCGGCACCGTTTTATAGTGCAGCCGTACTTTGGGGATGTAGTCTGAAAAGGGTGTGTATTTCTTCTTGTCCTTGAAGAATTGATACTGATAGTCCTCGGTCCGCACACCGGTTGCAAGCATCAGAAGTGTGCAGGTTATGGTCGCCGTTATGTATATCCGGTATGATATTTTCATTCGTTACCGTGCCTGTAGCACATTCGGGCTTTGAAAGGTGCTCATAATATCTTTCGGAAGAGTTCGGTCTGAAATAAAGAACGGATTAAGCTGTGCAGTGATCATAGACGATTTTTAATCCGATAATGATGAGAATGATGCCCCCTATCCGTTCAGCGCGTTTCCCCAGAAGTGCGCCCACCCGCTTTCCCAGGTAAATCCCCGCTATGGAAAAGAGTGAACAAACCACACCGATGATAACGCTGGGCAGGATGATTGGCTTCTGCAGCACGCCCAGGCTCAGGCCGACGGCAAACGCATCGATGCTCGTTGCGACCGAGAGGAAGACGAGGGTTAATCCGCGCGAGGGATCCTTATTCGTTTCATGCTTCTCCGTGGAGAATGACTCCCGTATCATCCTCACCCCGATAATCGAGAGAATTATCATGGCGATCCAGTGATCGTAGTCTTTAATAAGGGTGTAAACAGAGATGCCGGCAGCGTATCCGATGAGAGGCATCATGAACTGGAATAAGCCGAAGTGGAAGGACAGTCGTGCATAGTGCCCGATGTCGGGTTTCTCAATGGTTATCCCTGCGACAATTGAGACTGAAAAGGCATCCATGGCCAGACCGATAGCAATGGCGACAACCGAGATGATGTCCCATACAGTAGTTTCCATTAAATCACCAGGGGCGATTATTCTTTCCTCATTCCGGGAATACGATGAGGAGTTGTGTTGTATCTTCTCTCATTCGCTAAAGAATAGAATAAAATATTTTTTCAATGCTCTGACGTATTCGAGTTTAATACCGGTCTCAACGGCCCAGGTTGACCGGGGAAATCGCCGGACCGTGAAGGCGAAATGATCTTCTGCTTCCATGAGATTGGGGAACGTGATTTCCCGCTTGAAGAAGCCCCGATTATGGCGATCGTAGAAAAGCTCCTTGTGCGCGATGTGCAGCTTATCATCGCCCTTTTTAAAGGATCGGTAGGCTTCGACGTCGATGATATTCTTATAGGAATCGAGAATGTTCAGGCACTCGGATGATTTGTAGAAGGTAAAGATCATTTCATTGAAAGTAGTGAAGTGATCTATCAATTCCCTGTCGGTGGTAAGGGGTGTCAGGGTCTTTATCGAGTGATAGGAGGTGCGGAGGGTGAGGATGATCCCATTGAATACACTTCTGTTTCGTATCTCCTCTCTCCTGGCAAAACTGTAGAGGCTGTATTGGAAGTAGCGGTACAGCGCATCCTTGCTGTTCTCCCTGAACTGAACGAATTTATTGATCAGGAATTCACGCTTGAAGTTTTCGAGATCCTCGTCACGTTCCTCTGTTTTTCTCGCTTTCGGCTTTCTGGCTCGCTTTTCTTCACGATACTCGGGTATGATTGAGTCGACTGAATCCTCGAAGCGATGGCTCATTATCATGTTGTAGGCGATATTGAGATCGGCCATTGCCCGAGTTGCCCATTCTATTCGATCCCGATTTTTATCAGGGTGATATTTGTATGCGAGACGCTTGAACGAAAGTGCGAGTTCCTCGTTGGTTGCCTTTTCGGAAACTTCAAGCATTCTGTAACATTCACGAAGATTCATCCCGAGTGACATCCTTTTTATCGCGTGCGATTATACAGATGGACGGATAAATGTCAACGACGATACGGCATGGATGAGTGGCGGAGGAGACATATCCGCTTGTAATGGTCACCGCAGGTGATTCTGTCGGAGGTAGCTTTCTGTGTTCAAGGAATATATTTTTTTTTGCTTGACATATAAACACCGGTTTGCTTATAATATGTTTAGCTGAACATGCAATCCCGAAAGGGTACGATTATGCAGGAGCTCTCGCTCTGATCTGTACCATCACAATGGAGGAGTATGGAATGAGAAATCTCACGGAAAAGCAGGAACATATTTTTAACTTCATCAAAGAGAGGATCAGGGAATCCGGGTTTCCTCCGACGGTGCGAGAAATCGGAGATCAGTTCGGCATAACCGTAAAGGGTGCGTACGATCATCTCAAGGCGATTGAGAAGAAGGGGTATCTACGCTGCGGGCAGAACAAGTCCCGGGCAATTGAGATTCTGGTGAAAGATGAAGGGGAGGTAGATGCGGTGAATGTTCCTCTTCTCGGAAGAATTGCCGCCGGGTCACCGATTCTTGCCGAAGAAAATATCGAAGAGTATCTGAGCTTTCCCCAGACGATGTTCGGTCGGGGGGAATTCTTTGCGCTGCGGGTTCGGGGAGATTCGATGATAGAGAGGGGTATCTGTGATGGTGATACCGCAATAATCAGAAAGCAGAATACCGCCAACAACGGTGAGATCGTTGCCGCACTCGTTGAAGATGAGGCGACCCTGAAGATACTCAAGAGAGAGCGCGGAAAAATAAAGCTCGTACCGGCAAATCCATCGTTTAAGCCGCTCGAGCTCGATACGGTTGCCATCCTCGGAAAACTGGAAGCGGTATTCAGGCGTTACTGATAGCTATTCTTTGCCGACGAACCTGTTTATCGCCTCCTCCATCTCTTCCATCTTGTTTTTTATCATCTCGTCGAGTTTATCCTTCGCGTTCACGCGCTCTTCATGATTCTTGTCAATCTGCTCTTCGAGTTTTTCGAGAGCCTCCTTGCGATCTCCCTCAGCCTTCATCTTCTGAAGCATCAGGTAAGACTTGCTCTTGTTATACTGCTGTGTTTCGTAAGTGAGATACGAGTTGTACTGCCTGATAATACAGACGATGTCCTTATAAAACCTGTTCATCTTGTTGAAGAAGCTGGCAAAGGCTTTTACGAAGTCTTCCTCGCTCTTGACGTCGGTGTAGGTTCCCCCTGAAATTCCCGCTATTTTTGAGAGCTGCTGACGGGTGCTTCTATTCACGCCCAGCCCGATAACGACAACCTCGGGATTGATGACGCTCTGCTTCAGCATACGTATTGCCTGAAAGGGATCGCCACCGCAGCTCTCGGCACCGTCACTGATGAGTATCAGATTGTTATTATCCTTTTCGAAACCTTTGAAGAACTCGATTGATCTGTTCAGTGTCATGGCGATAGGGGTGAGTCCTTTCGGAGTCAGGGAATCTATCTTCTCCTTCAGATCACTCTTGTCGACTTTTCCTATAGGTGCAACGAGCTCGATACTGTCATCGCTGCAGCTCGCTTTTCCATAGACGACGAAACCGATTCGCATGCCACGCGGCAGCGCGTCGATATACTTTTTCAGAATGCTCTTGGCGATTTCAATGCGCGCTTTCCCCTGGAGGGGGGAGTTCATGCTGCCCGAGATGTCGAGAATGAGGAGAACATTATGGGGGCGGGTAATCTTGAGCAGGTCGGTTTTAATGACTCCGCATTTTCCTTCCCTGCTGCTCTTTATCAGTGCTTCGTTCACTGCCGGATTATACCCGGTCCCCTTTTCGAGATCGTCGGGGAAGCCATCGTGATCAATGTCGGCCGTAAAGGGTGTTTCCGAAAATGATATGCCCGTTGCCATCATCATCGCGAAAATAACCATCAGGATTTTTGCTGTCAGTATCGATCTTCTTTTCATAGCTGATGCCCTCTCATTGATGTATACTTCCTCTTCTCACGCATACGCGATGAGAAGGGATGGAATACGTTGATGAATTGTTTGGAGCGTATGATATTCTCTCTCCCTTTTCAAGCATATTTTTCCATGGAGGAATGCCTGTTGATGGGCTGTAAACTCGCATTCTGTCCGCTGCGATTGTCAGCCGGGCTGTATTTTTGTAATTCCCCTGCCACAGCACTTCTTGAACTTTTTCCCGCTGCCGCAGGGGCAGGGATCATTTCTTCCGATATGCTCCAGGGTGTTCTGGAACAGGGCTTCTCTGATCCTGATTGCCCGATCAATGATGCTCTCGCGGAACGGTTCAATATGCTCCAGGAGCATCTTCCAGCTGATACAGAATTCGCTGATGTTGTTGAACTGCCCATCGCTGCTCTGTCGAAATCGGGTGCAGTCTCCGTGGCAGAAGTCAAGCCATTTGCACTGCCTGCACGCATCGGGGAGGTTTGACTTCATCCGGCCGAACTTCTTTCTCAGGGGATTGCTCAAAATATCATTCAGGGGCTGCTCGCATAGGTTTCCGAGCTTCCATTCCGGATATACAAAGAAGTCACAGGGATAGCAGTCACCATTATGCTCTACGAGGAGATACGAACCGCACTCCTCGAGCCATCCGCAGGAGGCGTGGACACCGTCAATGAAGTAAAGAAGAATGTCTTCGAAGAGGCGTATCGAGACGTAGGGGAAACCATCCTCCATCCAGAGATCAAAGATAGTGCAGTAGAATTCTCCCAGGTCGGGTCCGTGAATCGAGAAGGGGAGCGGGTTTCCTGAATCGTCGTACTCGATGCAGGGGATGAACTGCAGATAGGTGAAATCATTTTCGCGGTAAAATCGGTACAGCTCTTCAGGCTTCCGTATGTTGACATCGGTCAGGAGTGTCAGGATGTTGAAATCAACGGAATGCTTTCTCATCCGGTCGATGCTTTCCATAACACGGTGAAAGGTGCCGCTCCCCGAGGAGTATCGCCGGTAGTGATCGTGAATCTCCTCGGGACCGTCTACACTCACACCTACCAGGAATCTGTTTTCCCTCAGGAAGGCGCACCATGCATCGTCGAGCAGGATGCCATTCGTCTGGAGGGAGTTCTCAACCTGCTGCCCGGTGCGAAGGTGCCTCGCCTGTATGGCAACCACCTCGCGATAGAAGTCGAGCCCGAGAAGGGTCGGCTCGCCGCCCTGAAAGCAGAAGGAATTGCTGAGGTTTCCCAGGGAGAGCGTCTTCTCGATCATCTCCTCTGCCGTTTCGAGGCTCATCATTGTCTTCCCCCCGGGATAGACTGATTTAACCCGCTTGTAGAAGCAATAGGCGCAGTCGATGTTGCAGTGATGCGATGAGGGTTTAATGAGCAGATTCATGCTGTTTTTCGTTGTTGCCGATACCTGTCGGGGCGTTTAGCACGGATTAGTGCTGATTTTTATTACATATTCTCAAGGGGTTTAAATTCTGTTTCAATTTTGATCCTCTCCATCTCTTTTTTAAGCTCTTTCAGTAAAACTTTTCCTCTGCCGGTTTTTATAATGTTATTTCTCTCGCCCGGGTCTTTTGTAAGATCGAATAATTCACTGGGCCATGCATTGTTCTGGTATTCGATGTACTTGTAATTTTCAGTACGCACAGCAGTAATTCCCGGAACATTGCTGGTCAGCTCACTGCAATATTCATAGAGCCATGATTCTCTTCCCTTTGATTTGTCGGATAGTATGATAGGCTTCAAGCTCATACCCTGCATGTTCGCCGGTATTGGCACGTTTAAAATATCAAGCAGGGTCGGTGCGAGGTCAATATTCAGCGCCATCTGTTTTGCTCGTCTGCCGGGGTCTTTTATCAAACCGGGGTATCGTATGATGAAGGGAATACGGATGGACTCCTCGTAGGCAAGCCGCTTGTCGATATTGCCGTGCTCACCCCAGAAATATCCGTTATCGGCCGAATAGATAATGACCGTGTTGTCGAGTTCATTCATTTCCTCCAGTTTCTTTATTATCCTTCCTAATTGCTCATCCACCGATACCAGCGTTTCACAGTAATTTCTGTACATGAAATTCATGGGGAGGATCTGGCCGGTGATGTAATTGGCATTCGTAAAGGGTATCCATATATCCGATTCTTTCGGTAACTTTAGATCGACGTCGTCGTAGAGATGGTTTAGATGCTTCGGCGGCCGGAATCCGTAGTGGGCGGCTTTGTGCGAGAGATAGAGGCAGAAGGGGTTGTTGCGCTTCTTCTCAATGAATTTCAGCGCGAAGTCGGTGAGATCCTCGGTGATATATTTACCCTTCCGCTCTGTTTCCACTCCGTCAATGAAGAGGGGACAATCGTAGTAGACTCCCTGCCCGCTGAGCATGGTAAAGGTGATGAAGTGATCGAGTCCCCGCAGCTTCGGCAAGCCCTCGCCGGGCATGTGCCACTTGCCGATGAAAGCGGTGTCGTATCCGGCCTTCTTTATGAGCTCGAGGAAGGTCGTGTTGCTTTCATTCCATGGCGTGTAGTTGTGTATAACACCGTGAGTGTGAGCATACTGCCCTGACAGGAAGCTCGCCCGCGAGGGGCTGCACAGTGAAGTTGTCACAAAGGCGTTTTCGAAGAGAATTCCTTCGTTGGCGATTCGGTCCAGGTTCGGGGTTTTCAGAAAGGGATGTCCCATGCAGCTCATGGCATCCCAACGGTGATCGTCGGTCAGGACGAAAATAACATTTGGTTTTTTTGTTTGAGCGATTAATTTTTTTGAATGATCATAGCCGAACAATAATGAAAGAGCAGCACCGCCCATAACTTTGAGCGCATCACGGCGTGTTATCGATTGTGAGAAGTTGCTTTTATGGTATTTCATAAGATGTTCTCCATTATCACAATAAATGATAGGTATTTGAATCTATTGGAAGATATATTCATATGCGGCCATATAAATGTTGTATGCATAGAAGAGCCCTCCATGCCACAGAAAAAGGGTGGTGAGCCCAATGCCAATAATAAGAGCGAGCGTGTTGCTCAATTCAAATATCTTGAGGTCGGCATATTCACTCCTTCTCCGGTAGATAATCCTGCACCATATTTCCGATAATCCCATACAGAGAACTGCTACGGCGAGCGTTCCGATGAAGACAGGGAAAAATATAAGGAAGATCATCTCGCCAACGGTACGAAATCCTCTGAAATACAATATTGACTTGGTGCACCAGACAATCGGTGTTGCGAGACATACGATCAATCGCTCACCGAAGCTCGCTCCCCTGAAAAAGGCGATGGTGTTCGCAAAGAGCGCTCCGAGCCAGATGCTGAGGAACATGAGGACCGCTGAAATATGAGCAATACTCTGATGCAGTGTTTGATTCTCGATGGAGCGTGAGAGATCGTAGGCATTGATTGAGATGATCATCGTCCCCATGACCAGCGCAATGGGGAAGAGAATCCGTCGTGAGAAGCTTTGCTTTTCCATAAAGCGACCTCGTCATAGTCAGGAATAATGTGTTCGATTATAGCGGTACGGGGGGACATGTCAAGCAATTGATAGGTGCAGAAAGGCGAGACGTCGGCGTCTCGCCGATTGCAGGCATGTCGCTCTATAAGACGTCGACGTCTCGCATATTGCTCGCCCTTGCCGCGATTTCACTGGTGTTGGGTGAAAGCCCTGAGCATAAAAAAGTGAATGCGAGAAAATATCATTTGACATTCATGGTATTCGGTGTATATAGTTAAGATGTCGATTTATATATGATTCAATTCTCAATATTAAGTGAGGGAGGCATTTTATGGAAGGTTTTACGATAGTCAGCATAATACAGGTTGGTATACAGCGTGGCTTGAAGAATCTTGTCCCTGTCCTGGTCAATACAGTTCTCTGGATTGTTACCATCTGGATACCCTATCTCAATGTTGGAACAACGATCGGGTTATGGACAGGTGTAATTACCAAGATGTCTCGCGATGAGGAGATATCCATGACCGAGATATTCAATCCGGCCTATCGCAAGGTGATGGGTGAATGGATTCTCGTCTGGGGTTTCATGATGGCCGGCGTTATGGTGGGTACGCTCTTTCTCTACATTCCCGGTATTGTGATTTTTATCGCCTGGATGCTCGCACCATTGCTGGTTGTCGATAAGGGTGAGAATCCGATAGAAGCGATCAACAAGAGCAACACCATGACCTATGGAAAGAAGTGGACAATCTTTCTTGGCATGCTCGTTCTCGAGATAGCACTGATAATTGCACTCCTGATCGTTTTCTGGATTTTCGGAAAGATATTCGGTTTTCTCGGTGGTTTCGGGACTTTCCTCATGATTATCATCTACATCGCAGGCTATGCGCTCTTCTTTACCATTTTGATGGCAGCATACTCCTATATTTACGGAGAGCTTGCCAGGTAGTCTCTGTTGTTGTTTCTCTGTATCTATTGCCAAGATATCCCCCAACGGTATTGGGGGATATCTTCTATATATGGTGTTTCCCGCTGATTATTGTTGCGTGCTCACGGCAGAAGCAACGGTAATCTATTGTGGTGAAGTTTAATAAGGGGACTTCTAAGAATTATTAATATAATGCACCCCTGTGGGCTCAATGTCTGATAAAACCGGTAAGTGCAATTGGTGGATCAAGGTGGATACTGGTTTTTAGCGGTACCCATTAAGAGAGAACATGCCCTATCTCAATGAAATACTCCTGGTCCTTTCGGCGCTGCTCATCGTCGCGGGATTTATATTCTGCTTTGTTCCGATTCTTCCGGGACCTCCCGTAAGCTATGTCGCCCTTCTCCTGTTGCAGTGGAGCGGCTATGGCAATTTCACGACAGACTTCCTGATTAAATTTGCCATTGTTACTTGTATCGTTGTTCTCCTGGACTATCTCCTGCCTCTCATGGGAGCGAAGCGGTTTGGGGGAACCAGTCGGGGAGTATGGGGAGCGGGTATCGGGCTGGGTATCGGCATGATCTTTTTCCCGCCGATAGGAATTATCGTGGGCCCCTTTGTCGGGGCGCTCATTGGGGAGCTTACAATGGGGAAGGAGTTTGCCGAAGCGCTCAAATCGTCCTTCGGATCAGTGATTGGCGTCCTGGCGGGAGTAGTATTGAAAGTGATAGTGAGCGGGTTGATGCTCTTTTATTATATCGGAGAGGTGTTCGGGGGCGGATGAGCCGGGCATGAAATAAATAATCGGCATTCATCTGTATTAATTTGCGTTTATCTGCGGTTACGCTTTTTGAGGTATTCAGGGAAAATTTTATTGTGATTATTTGTTGCAACAAATGGCACTACTGCAAAAATTTAAATCAGATTTGAATTACATCAGAAATACACTCTTTGAAACACAAAATTTCTACCGGAATTCACTTTTTAGAGTGATGCCATAAACGGTAATCGGTAATCGTACTATTTGAAGAGATCTTTCGGCTCTCTAATAAATAGATGTTATTTTGCACGTTCACGGCAATGAATGAAATTTTTCTCATAACCTTCAGGAACAGGCTTTACCGGGAATCGCTTCAGAATGCGGGATTTCCAGTGCGGGAATTCTCGCCGACGGATGATGATCTCTGTGCCGTAATAGAACGCGCCGGTTCCGTTTCGGATCTTGCGGTTCTTGACGTTCGTGATGAGACCATTGAGCGGTGTACCGATTTGCTTGAGCTCCTTGTGAAAAAGGAGATGACCGTTATACTCGTCACGGGTGTTCTCACTGACCGGTTACGAGCTCTTTCTCGGAAATATGGTATTCCTGATATTCTCGAGGGTCATGATCCGCTCACCCTCCGTGATTATATCACCGTTATCAATGCCCCTTCAAAGAGCATGGGAAAGGTGATAATACTCGATGATGCTCCCCCTCGCCAATCAATCATGCGGGGAATCTTCATGAGATTTCACTATCAGCCCCTCTTTATAACGACGCTTGATGAGCTCTTCGAGACAGTTCAGAAATACACTGCTCAACTGGTGCTGATCAATCTCGGAACTGAACACTTTGATGTTAACGATTTTGTTCGGCGAGCGTATACCCATTCAAAAATAAAGAAGCTTCCTCTTATTGTTTATAAGGATATCGAGGAGCTCTTTGTAACCGAGATCATCTCGGGATTGAATCGCTTGACGAAGGTGATTCTCTCAACCGATGAGCTCTTCAGCTTTCTCATTACGTTTCTCTTTCGGCTTGAGCTGTTTCATAAAATCGAGCATCTTAATGCAGTAACCAGTTATCCGGCGGATGCCCTTTCCGGGACACTGCAAAAGGAGATTAACGCCGGTGGCAACGACATCTATTCACTTCCGAGCCTGATCGACAGTAATGTTTACGGTGAGCTCCTCTCCCTCTCCGATTCGATGCATGCGCTGCTCAAAAAGGTAGCCGGATTGCGGTGGCTTGTTCGGGATTGAGATGTCTCTATCTCCTGAGCGGATGTTTAAAGACAAAGTCAGCAATAAGCTGCAGGGGGAGTTTCTGACGTCTCTGTTCTTCACGGTCCTCGGGGAGGCAGGGTCTCGTTTCGGTATGGCAATGCCTGCAGAGCTTCTCCCTCGCTTTTATGCCATCAATGCCGATGATCGGATACATGCCGAGCTTTATGGCTTTCAGATACGCGCTCTGTCGATTGCAGAAAGATGCATGATTGCTGAATTCATAGTATCTGCTCCCCGGTCCATGACATGCTTCACAGCCAACGCCTTCTTTCTTTGTGATTTTCACCTTGCCGCCGCCTGTTGTGTGACATTTGAGGCATGTGGGGTTGTTTGCGGGATCGGTGATGCAGTATTTTTTTGCGATAGCGAATGATGCCGCTGAAGAGAGCATCTGATAGGCTTTCGCGTGAGGTGATGCTGTCCATACCCGATACTGATTGCCGATGGCGTCATTTCCATGGCAATCGATGCAGTTCTGCATTCCGATATACTCTGCGATGATACGGCGAGAGAACACGTTCGTTGAGAGCATGAGCGTAAGCATTGTAAGAGCTATCGTGGAAATGCCCGCAATGGTTATTCTGGCTGTTTTCACCACCCTCTCACCATCACCCTTTTTGGCAAACGCTCCTCTTCGGAGACAAACCAGCGGCAGCAGGTATCATGCCTGATTATAGCGGTGGTGCAGATCTTTCGTCAAGGATTTTTGAGCTTGACATTGCGATAGTGGTGGGCTACTTTTATATCCACTTCTGGGGCTGCACGCTTTACGGTATTACAGTATAGTATTATGGAAGAGAAACATATACCTGAGATACGCGTTGGTGAATTTCTTGTGGAGAATAATATCATTTCAGAAGAAGAGCTCGCCGATGCCCTTGATATGCAGCAGCACAATCCTGAGCGACTGCTGGGGGAGATTCTGGTAACACTGGGTATCCTGTCAAAAGAGGATCTGATCATGGCAATGGAGATGTATCTCGTGTTGACGGATGCTCAGCCGATACATGTCGATGAATGGCTCGACCAGGATGAAGTCGATATTCTCCTTAAGAAATTGCAGGATGATAAGGGCGCTCTTGAATAAGCAGCCTGCTTGCGCCGGCGTTGAAACGCCCCTTTCCTCCGCTTTAATTCTCTGAATATACCGTTCACTTGATTTATGGGCACCTCTAAAAACCGGCATTCACATTGATCCGCAAATTGTAAATACCGGTCTTATCAGGCTTTATGCACGCAGCGACACGAAGTTGCGTATGCCAGCGTGCACAGGATGCGTAAAACAACGCTGGCCAAGGGGACATCATATCAGTTTTTAAAAGTATCCTTGTCTTATTTGTCGGAGAAACTATTTCAAAGACCTTCGATAGGGTATTCGATAGGGTATAAGAAGACACCGGAAGCTGTCTGTTCACGGAGAATGTGCACTTCAATGGTAAAACTGTGCGGATAGGGGATATTCAGAGAGAATACCGCGCTGTGACTCTAACAGTGACCGTGTTAAAAAGTAATTGACAAATGGAAATAAGTTCCGAAGAATTGCGTGCATGATAGAATTTGAGGATAAAACCTGTTTTGGATGCGGTGAGAATAACGAGTGTGGCCTTAAACTCAAGCTCAAGTTTGATGAGGACACCAGAACTGCTTATGGTGAGTACACGGCGCAACAGAGGTTAGAAGGGCCACCGAATATCATTCATGCCGGAATTATCGCCGCTTTGCTCGATGAGACAATGATGACCGTGAACAAGTATATGGAAGTTATTGCTCTCACAGGTGAGATGACAATCCGTTTTCTGCAACCCGCGTTCATAAATGAAAGCCTCTATATCAGAGGATGGTACGTCAAGAAAAACAAGCGAATTATCGAGAACAGAGCCGAGATTGAGAATGAGATGGGTAAGATAGTGGCACGAGCAAAGGGTAAATATCTCGAGGTTGATGATATTCCCCAGCCTGAATAGCATAGAGGATACCTGTTGTATGCTGGAAGTTTTTCTATTTGAAATGCCGAAGTGGTGGAATTGGTAGACGCAGCGGACTCAAAATCCGCCGGGGGAAACTCCGTGAGGGTTCAAGTCCCTCCTTCGGCAAGGTTGTAAAAGGAATAGAAAAAGGGACAGGGTTATAGTTGAAGGGATGTGAGTAGGATAGGGGGAGTTTTTTCTGCTCGGGAGATTACAGGAGGTATAACACTGTCCCTTTACTCTTCACTGTTAGCATTCTACATTACAATTCCATTACCTTTAGCAGCTCATGTGCTGTAATTATATTTCCCCTGAACATAACCAGTACTTTTTCTGCTATTTCATCAATGCTCATGAAATGTGCTTTTTTTCCGCTTTCGGGATAATGCTCTTTTTGTTCTCCTTTCTGATAAAGAGATGATTTTTCCTCATGAGAACGACAATCAGCTCCCGTTCGGGAAGCCTCATAAAAAGGTAGAGTTGTTTCATTTGTTATCATTACACTCCTGCTCTTATGATGGGATACACTGTGAAAAACCGCAAACCCGACAGAAGAAACATCCGGAGTCGGGTATCAGGCGGATTCCGCACTCCGGGCAGATAATTCCGGTCAGGGAGACCCTCCCGTTTAAATCTGCATCTTTATTAAGAACTGTATTTGGGTGTTGCTTGTTGCATTCAGAAAACCGAATCTTCTGCATTGTTTAAACCCTTTTATATTCCATATATGTATAGTATATATATGTATAGTATTTTTTCAACTATTTTTTTCATCTTTTTAAATTTTTTTTATAAGAACATTCTTGTCGGATTTTCCCTGTATGTCTTTCTTTTTCATATATGGTAGGTAGTAGTTGAAAGATTTTCCTTATAAAATTTATGTTGCGCTCAATGGATACTTGAAAAATATGATAATTACGGTATATTTTACTATGCAGATAGTAAATATCTTTATATACTATGCGATTCATCTATTCGTAAGAGGGAGTTTGTATGAAGAAACCAGCTTTTGAACAGAAAGATTGGGAGGAAATTCTCAAGAGTGAGGAGAATGTCAATGATCAGGTAAATCCTGAAACGATAGGAACAAAGCCGGGTGCCAGAATTACCGAGTCGCAGATTTACTTCGATATAAAACCCGAGGAATTGGAAAGCTATTTGAATAAATATGTCGTGGGACAGAAGGAGTCAATCGAGGTCATTGCTACGAAGGTGTGCACCCATTTTAACCGTATGAAACTTGAATCGATTGTTCCTGAGGATGAGAAGATAGTAGGCACCATCAAGAGTAATATGCTTCTCATCGGTCCAACGGGGGTGGGAAAGACCTACATCATCAAGCTCATTGCAAACCGCATCGGAGTTCCCTTTGTAAAGGCTGATGCGACTAAGTTCAGCGAAACCGGATATGTTGGTGGCGACGTGGAGGACCTGGTGCGTGAGCTTGTTCATGAAGCTGATGGTGATGTTAAAAAGGCTGAATACGGGATAATCTATCTTGATGAGATCGATAAAATAGCCTCATCGGGATATATGTATGGACCGGATGTCTCCCGAACAGGTGTTCAGCGGAACCTGCTGAAGTTAATGGAGGAAGCGGAGGTTGATCTGAAAACTCCTCATGATCTTGCTTCACAGGTTGAGGCAGCTATGGAGGCCCAGAGAACCGGTAAGGTGACAAGAAAGAAGATTAACACGAGAAATATTCTCTTTATCGTTTCAGGGGCTTTCAATAATCTTGAGGACATCATCAACCGCCGTTTGAACAGACATGCAATCGGATTCAATAAGCCGGATATTACGGCAAAAGACAGACAGGATATTCTCAAGCAGGTGAGGACCGAGGATCTTCTGGAATATGGTTTTGAATCTGAGTTCGTGGGGAGATTGCCGGTCACGGTGGTGTTGAATAACCTCGATGAAGAGGGTCTGTATCAAATACTCAAGAACAGGTACAGTACGGTCGTCCTGGGTAAAAAATTCGATTTCAGGGCATACGATATTGAACTCGATTTTACTGACGAAGCGCTTCACCTCCTGGCACAGCGTGCGCATACGGAAAAAACCGGCGCGCGTGGATTGCTGACCGTATTCGAGAAGGTTTTAATAAAGTTTGAGAAGACGCTCCCGTCGACCGACATTCAGCGTTTGCTCGTTGACGGGGAGGTGGTTAACAGTCCTGAAACTGCATTAAGAAAGATGCTCCTCAATGACAGCATAAAGCGATTTCAGAAGGACTTTCTGTTGAAGAACGGCATTTTTCTCGAGTTCGATAAGGACGCGTCAGAGCTTATTCAGGATATGGCTGCCGAAAGCCATAAGAGCATAAAGCAGGTCTGTGAGGATCTCTTTGCGGATTATCCCCACGGGATCCGGCTCATGGAGCGGGAGAGCTTCAAGATAACGAAAGAGGCGGTGGAGCGGCCGGACGAGTATCTCGATGCCTATATTCGTGAGAATTATCAGAAACAGCAATAGTTTCTGATCGGGGGGAGGTTCACTTCCCCCATATCATATCACAGAAGAGGGGGTATGCTCTTCTGAGCTTCTGTTTTACTGCCCCGCGAAGGATTTCCAATTCGTCATCGGTGATATGCTCTATCTCGGGAATTTCTCTCCCTTCGATCCCGAGATCGAAACCGGTATGCTCCTGTATCTTCTGTGCGCTTGTGCCGGGAAGGGAGGCTTCGAGAACTATCTTCTCTTTATCGGTTTCGTACCGCATTAATGCCATGGGCGTTACGACATGAGAGAGGGTTCCCCGTCGCCAGGAAATGGAGTGGTCAACCGAGGACGCATTGATAAAATCGACCTTTGGAACAAAGAGTTTTGCGGTGTGGTTGATGGTGAAGAGAATTATTCTCCGTGCCATCATGCTGATCATGTTGGATCCGGCTCCCCCGGGGAGACGGAGCTTCGGCTTTGCATAATCCCCGATAACGGAGAGATTGATATTTCCTCGCTGGTCTATTTGTATCCCGCTGAGGAAAAAGAGATCGAGCAATCCCCGCTGGGCGAGACCGAAGAATTCATGTAATCCGTCGGTGATGCGAATATCGGGATCGCCGTAGACCATCATTTCGAGATCCGGTGCATGAGTGAGCTGTGCCATATAGAGCGCTCCCGCCGGTATGGGGGAGAGTGTTCCCGTGGCAGCCACCTCGCCATTTTTGACCAGGCGTGATATGACTACCATCATCGTTTCAAAGGGATGCGGGGCATCGTTCATCGTATTCCCCCCTTGTCGATAAGATTGAGATAGGCATCGTGATCGTCCGGGCCGATAATATATCTTTCCAGGTACTCTCGAAATGAATCGTCACTCTTTGCAGCTTCGAGGTAGGTCATGAGGTGCCCGGTATCGATACCGTATCTATCGCGGCAGGCGGTGGGATGTGCGCCGCGGGGTGCGTGGACGACTGCATCGATGTGAACACCGGAGACGAAGACGCCGTATCGTCCGGGAAGCACGTCATCGAAGTCAACGAGATCCTCAACAACGGCGATGGACTTTGTCGCTGCCATGGCGAGCAGGCGATCATTCCTGAAACTGTCAGTGATGATGTTCCCGAAGCGATCGCCCCTGAAGGCATGGATAATGGCAACGTCGGGCACGATAGGTGGAACGATAACGTATTCTTCGCCGCTGTACGGATCGATCATCACTTTCAGATCGGGTCTTATCTTCATGTAGTCGGAGTTCAGGAAACCGACGATCGGGATAAAGGGGATTCCATTCGCTCCAGCCTGGAGCGCGAGGAGCAGGGCCGGTCACATTGTTTCGAGAGTGCGCAGTCTCCCTGCTTCACATCGCTTCCGAAAGTTGGGTGCTAAGCCGAATTCATCCATCACGATTTGCGGGAATTGCACGGTGGAGACACAGTCCGCTCCGATGAGAAGGTCAATAACATATCCTCCTGTCAGGACGGAGGTTACCATGAGATCGGTTACCCTGTTTTTGACGATCTCCCGTATTACCGGCATCGGATTCATGTCCATCCCGCTCCCAACGCCGATGTGCATCCCTGAATCAACCATCAGTGCGGCTTCAGAGGCGGTCATCACTTTTTCTCTCATCTCTGGCTCTCTCCCTTCAGCCTGACGAGCTCTTCAGCTTCGAGTTCCTTTATGTAAGAATGTGGTAATTCTCAATGAACCATCACACAGGATCAATATGGTAAGCAAAGGGGGGTATGCAAGAACCCCCCTTTCTCATCAGTATCCTGGATAAAGTTATGATAAAGTACGCTGGTTATGGGTAGGTAATTCTGTTAATTGATTTACTGTCCGGAAACGGTATCGTTCCAGACGGTTTTGATGATACACCCGTAACCGCATTCCTTCAAAGCTCGCTGCTCAGCATCAAATCGGGTACTGTAAGCAGCGCTGCAACCCACTCGACCGGTTTGTTCGTTTCGGGCTATTGCGCCCCATCCGGTCGATCCGGTTGTAAGGATTATCCTGCAGCTATCGCAGTACTTGCTGCATTCTTGCATGGCTCTTTGCTTGGCATCCTCCTCGGATGTGTAGTTATACGAAAAACCGTATGCTCCCCGACATCCGTATGCAACTGCTGAGGCTGCCGTTGCCCGGTGATTGATAATGAGAATCAAAGAGAGTGCAAAGATCATTGCCATGATTAAGATAAACGCAAGCTTGAGAGAATTGTTCTTCATAAGCACCTCCTTGCTATGGTACTGCGTATAGAAGCGCAAGTGCAAAAAAAAATCAAGACAAATCAGTATAAATACGAAATAAAATGTTGTTGTTTTTTTTTGAGCCACTTCGCATAATAATTAAGGGAATTTTGTGAGTGGCATCGTGAAGGCAATCGGAGCGATAAGCAAAATTATTCTTTTAACATGTCCGCGATGGTGATATCATGAACAGGAAGATGAGCATATGAGGGTTGTCAAGAGAGTAAAATCACCAAAGAATAGCCTGAAGGATCTGGTCTCTGCTTTTGATGAACTGGTATTCAGAAATGTTAAGGAGCAGTATCCTCATAACTGGGGGGATGCTTGTATTCAATCCCTTTTCCAAAGCATATCTCTCCTGTTGCGACGAAAGCGGATCCGCTTTCCCGGTGGCGTTATCAGAACATACGGGGCACTGTACTCGCTCGCGGATGAGCCGGAGAAGAAACTTTCAGATATCGCTGTCCTCTGTAAAATCAATTTCCATGATGGCAAGAGCGTTGAAGGGGCCACCTTTCTGAATGTGCAGTTGAAAGACCCCGATAAGAATACCTTTCAGGGATTCCGGAAAGATGAGCTCAGGAGAATGGAATCCATCGCATCGCATGCGCAGCTGCTTCTCTGCGATTACGACTGCATCACCGGGATGGCCTTTACGTCGATTCCCGAATCGATAGTCGGATACATGCCGACGCCCTGGGAGCAGTGGGTGCCCTTTACCTATGCGGCAACGGCACCGGTTGGTCTCTGTAATGCCCTGGGAGATAAAAACACGAGTCTCTACAAGGTTTCGGTTCCCCTCTCATATCAGTTTTGCTTTCGCTATCTCTTCGGATTGGACCTCGAATACCGGAGTATTCCCCTTGAAGTTGCCAGAGGACATCGGACGGATAAAGGACAGGCGAAGTATCTCATGCTCCTTTCGGTGGCGCACGGAGGTTCTGCATTACAGCTTGATTTTGACTTTGACTCGGAGAGGTATACGGCGCTGAAGGCATGACTGGCAGCCGTTCAGGCGGGGAACCCCGCCACCGCTCAGATGCGGCGTTTTCACGAATTCTCAACCTGGCTGACAGATTGGATTCTGGCGGAGTGGCGATAAAAGTAAATTGTAATACATTCCCGATTTCTGTTATTATTTCTTCATAGTGTGATTGACGCAATACCGTCTGTTACGCGGTCAATCTTTGTGATGGACTGCCCGTATCATTTATCTGTTATGGGGGAGGAACGACAATGAAGAAGACTATTTTCATGATACACGGCATGTGGGGAGGTCCCTGGTACTGGGAGAATTACAGGAAGTACCTTGAAGGGGCGGGCTATAACTGTGTCGCGACAACGCTCCGCTATCATGATATGGATCCGCAGGATACACCGGATCCCCGGTTGGGGACAACCAGCCTTCTGGATTACGCATCAGACCTCGAGAAGGAGATCGCTCAGCTCGATTCGAAGCCGATTGTCATGGGCCACTCCATGGGCGGCCTCCTCGCACAGATACTCGGAAGCCGGGGAGTGGCAGAAGCGCTGGTGCTGTTGACGCCCGCATCGCCGCGCGGTATCATGGCCATTACCCCGTCAGTCCTGCGCAGCTTCTGGGGCATTATGATAAAATGGGCTTTCTGGAAAAAACCGATGCGGCAGACTTTTAAGGCGGCGGTCTATTCCATGATGCATCTCCTCTCTCCCGAGGAGCAGCGGGCGGCTTATGACCGGTTCGTTTACGAGTCGGGGAGGGCAGCCTTTGAGATCGGGTTCTGGCTCCTGGATATGAGAAAAGCCAACAGGGTCGATGCGGAAAAGATAACCTGCCCCGTGCTGGTTGTTGGCGGCAAGCAGGATCGCATCACGCCCGCTTCGGTTGTGCGAAAGATCGCAGCACGGTATGCAGGGGCAACCTATAAGGAGTATCCCGATCATGCGCACTGGGTGCTGGCAGAGCAGGGCTGGCAGGATATCGCTGCCTTCATCGCCGACTGGCTTGGATCGCTCGGCAGGAGATAAAAGCGTTAGGGTGTATCACACTGTATCCCGGTCGATTGCAGCATCGTGGCACGATTCACTTTATACATAAAGATCATCGCGGCCATTGGCATCTTTTATCTTGCCTATGCGCTCCTCGTCTTTCTTTTGCAGAGGAGCCTTCTCTTTCCCGGCCAGTACATTCCGGAGAGCGCATCGGGGATTCAGCACGGTGATTATGAACAGGTATGGTTGCAGACATCCTATGGGAGGGTCGAGGCATGGTATCTGCCGGCTCCGCGGGATGGCAAACGTCCGGTCGTGCTCTGTGCTCACGGCAATTATGAGCTTCTCGAGCATTTCTTCCCGAATCTTCTGCCCTTCCGCGACCTGGGAGTGAACGTGCTGGCCGTTGAGTTCCCCGGCTATGGACGTTCGGAGGGATCTCCCTCAGAGGATTCCATTATCGAAGCGTTCACTGCAGCCTATGACTGGTTACTGAAGCGGGAAGATATCGATGCGGGGAGGATCTTCGCCTACGGTCGTTCGGTTGGCGGTGGCGCAGTCTGCTCCCTGGTCGCCCGAAGAGCGCTCAGTGCCCTGATTCTGCAGTCGACATTCACCGATGTGAGACAGTTTTCCTGGAGATACCTCGTTCCCCCCTTTCTGGTGAGAGATCCCTTTGACAATCTCCGGGCGGTAGAGCGTTTCGAGGGCCCGGTTCTCATCTTTCACGGGCGATATGATGAGATAGTACCGTATCGAAATGCGGTGTCATTATCCCGGAAAGCTCATAGGGCCGTACTTGTAACCTATGATTGTCATCACAATGATTGCCCGCCTGATGCCAATGCATACTGGCGGCGCATACGGGCATTTCTCAGTGACAACAGTATCATTGCTGTTCGGACGCCTCGATAGATTACTCCAGAAAAGGGGTTGATCGGTTTCACGGCGTCCCGGTGGATTTCTGTGAAGGACGCCGGTTTGTAAAAAAACTTGCCGAGAAATGTACTCTGTATTACAGTACATCCACCGAAAGAGGGTTTTATTGTCCGGGGAGTTATTGATCGGTATATTCGGTATAGTGCCAATGGACATTTGACCACTGCTGCTGACAGTGGGTGATAATTAAAGCATCAATAAATACAGTAATTGATTCTCGAGGCTATTCTATACATCAGAGGGGAAGGTGCATATGGCCGGTAAAGGTGGTGGCGAAAGGAAAAAGGGAGGTTTCGGAACCGGGAAATCCCGCAAAAAGTCAGATACAGGACGTGCTCAAAGCAAGCAGAATGAAAGTGCGGAGAAGGAGCTGATAAAGCAGCTCGGCACAATTCTTAAGGAGCTTGATGAGGAGGGTTTGAGATTCCTGTTGCAGCAGGCGCTTGTACTGCAGCACAATATGCAGGTTCGGAAATTACAGGAGGAGCTCAGGAAAACATCCGGGAAGAGTGAAGGAAAGAAGAAAGCTCCGCAAGCTGCTGCGGATGATGTGGACGTTAAAGAGGGTGAGGGTGGGAGCCATTTTATAATCATCATGAGAAATTATCGTAATTTTTTCGACCGGGGTGAGATGAAAAAGATAGTGCGAATGTGCCATGTGGCATCGGATGCAGGGGACGCTGCTCGACGTCTCTTTAACTGGTTTGCTCAGAATAGAAAGGATGTCTTGAATAACAGCTCGATTCATGAGGTTACTGATCCGCTGCTGTCAAATATGTACACCTTCCTCATAAATCGCTACACGGTGAAGGAGGATTAGTGATCAGTTCCTGTTTTCAGCTCCGTAAGGTATCATAATTAGTTTGGCAGCATAAACGGATTATGCCGGATTGAAATCGCTGATTTGACTGAAGATATTCGTAAAGATGTGCGGTTCTCCTCTACCGGCAGGGAGAGAAATATTCTTGCGGGCGGTTATTCTTTTTATAATAATGAGATCGAATTGTAGTAACGATAAAAGTAACAGTCAACGGTGAAGGGGTTTGATATGTGGCAGGACAGAATAGTTTTTGAGAAGGATGTGGTTGTCGGGAAGCCTTTTGTGAAGGGGACGCGTATCACGGTGGATTTTGTGCTGGATCTCCTTGCGAACGGATGGAGCTATGAGGAGATCGGCAGTAACTATCCGCAGCTCACCGAGCAGGATATCATGGCCTGCCTTGAATATGCTTCCAGCGTTATCAAGGATGAAAAAGTATTGCTGATATGATTCGCCGATTCAAAATAATTGCTGATGCGAATGTCCCCCTCCTTGCTGTTCGTCGATTGCGGGAAGAGGGTGTTCACCTGCTCAGCTTTGTTGAAACCGATAGAATCGTTACCGATGATGAGATTATTAATTTCGCACACCGTGAAAAAGGGTACCTCATGACCTTTGATCGCGATGTTGCCGATCTGGTTGTCAGGAATAACTATAAAGCTGAAGCCGTTATCGTTCTTGCCTTCCAACCGCGTTCAGTTGAATATATCGTTGACCGGATAAAAAAAGTTCTGAAGCTTTCAAAATCAAATCTTGACAAGAGCTATGTCATCGTTGATGAGAAAAGGATAACTATTCGAAACCTGAAAGCGGAAAATAGTACGTGAGCTCATACTGCGACTTTCGGGAATATGCACTGAGCGATTGCAGTTTGCTCTCTTAACCCCGATGGGATACTCCTAAAATCTTTTAACTTCTTTAAGCCGCTGTTCGTTATACAATTGTGCTCCTTCGGATATGTCTTGTCACCCGGTTTTCATCGATAGTGGAGTGTTCAAGAATAGCATGTATGTGACATAATTTTTTGATTGACAGGTTTTTCATTCTTAATTGTAATGATAAAATATTGATTTTTGCTTCCCGCCTGGCGGGGATGTTTTGTTCTGATCAGTTCATTGTTGTAATGGTGTATTTTCATTTTCAACGCTGTAATGGCCATGGATGGGTGCGCTCTCTTCCTCTCCTCTCTGCGGAAGAACCTCCGGGGGAGCGCATTTCATGATGGCAGGGGTGGGGATAGCATGAAACTTGAAGAGTGTAAGAAATGTCCGCATCACGTTATGCACGTTATCGACGAGGTTCTCTGTCAGTACTGGACCAACGGTGAATATCGTGCAACCGGTTACAGTCACCGTGATAATACTGTCTATGTAATCGGATGTCCCATCGAGGAGGAGCTCACGGCGAAACCGGTTGCATATCGTATATCTTCCTAGCGCTCTCCCCGGATCATCTCCTCTGACAACCGAGCGTCGATTTCATTATTGACATCCTCATGAAGAAGGAGTAGAGTATTGAGTGCTCCTTATTGAATTGATAACTCGCTCTCGGGGGTTTTCTTCTTACAATCACTTCTCCATGGGGGTATCGCATGAAAAAGATCTTTATCATTTTGGGTATCGGTCTTCTGCTCATTGCTGGCATTCTTTTCCTGTGGCTCTATAGCTTTATTCCGGATTATGATGGTGTAGTAACTGCACCGGGGCTCAAAGAATCGGTGGTGGTGAAGAGAAACAATTTTGCTGTTCCCACCATTGACGCAAAGAACGAAGAGGATCTCTTCTTTGCGTGGGGGTATGTCAATGCGCAGGATCGAATGTTTCAGATGGAGATTAACAGGCGGGCAGGACAGGGTCGGCTCGCTGAATTTGCTGGCGAGAGCGCCCTCAAGAAGGATATCTTCCTCAGGGCGGTCGGATTCCGGCGAATTGCACGGCGTGAGGTCGGAAAGCTTCCACCGCGAATAAAACTGCTTTTCCAGAGATATGTTGATGGGGTGAACTTCTATCTTGATACCAATGGCGCCCCGCTCTCCTTCTCGCTTGTCGGTATCAGGTCTGAGCGATGGCAGGTCGAGGATCTGCCGCTCGTCGGGATGATGCTCAACTGGGTTATGAGCTACAACATGAAAGAAGAGATCATGTTTCAGGAGATTGTCCAGAAAATAGGTGCCGACAGGGCAAAGGAGCTCATGAAGATATATCCGGAAGCGGCAGGAACAATCATCGAGGGGACCATCGGCAGCGAGGATCTGAGAAAGCTCAGTCGGGGCATCGTTGAGCTTGAGCTGGTACGCGGAGGGCCGTGGGCGAGCAATAACTGGTCAGTTTCTTCAAAGAAGAGCGCGTATCGTGGCGCAATCCTTTCCAACGATCCGCATGTTCACTATTCAAAGCTCCCGAACGACTGGTATCTGATCCGAATCAGGGTGGGGGATCATGAGGTGGCCGGAGCACAGGTTGCGGGTCTTCCCATTCTCGTTTTGGGATACAACCGTTCAATTGCATGGGGAATTACCAATAATAATGCCGACATGGTTGATCTCTTCGTTGAGGACGTTGATCTCAAAGCGGGCACGTATCGCTATCAGGGGAGGCAGGTGCCGCTCGATACCCGTGAAGAGACTTTTAACATTAAGGGCAGGGATCCGGTAACAATGAAGATATCCTATGCGAAGGGGAGACCCCTTCTGCATCAGGTCTTTCCCGATATGAAAACGATTGTCAGCTTTGCCTGGACCGGATTCGATGGCATGGGTATTGAGGGCTTCTACCATCTGACGAAGGCGAAGAACTACAGAGAGTTTCTGCGTGCGGTGAAGGGGATCGGTATTGCACCGCAGAATATGGTGTATGCCGATCGTGAAGGGAACTGTGCCTATCAGCTCGTCGGGTGGTTGCCCGACCGGATAGCCGGAACCGGTACCGTTATGGAATCCGGTTCGCGACGGGCGCGCAACTGGAGAGGATACCTTCCCTTCGAGCGGAATCCGAGTGTTGCCAACCCTGCCCGGGGATTCGTTGCAACGGCGAACAATATCGTCTCGAAACGTGCCCCCTATATGAACGGGATGTATCATCCCAGCTATCGGTACGAGCGCATTGAGGAGATGCTCCTCGAGAAAGACAAGATTGATGTGGAGTATATTAAAAAGATGCACATGGATGTGAGAACGCTCGTCTGGAAGCGCGTCAAACCCATTGTGCGGGAATATATAGATTCAGCAAAGGATAAGCGAATACCGGCGGCGCTTGCACTTTTAGAAAAATGGGATGGATCGGTTGACAAGGATGCTGCAGCGCCATCGCTCTTCAATACCTTCGTGGTGAGATTCATGTTCAACACCTTCTCCGATGAGCTGGGTGATGAGCTTGCCGAGATGTATGTCGCCAACAGGAGGGTGAGCCTCGACCGGCTCTTCTATCACATCGAGAAGAGAAGCTCTTTCTTTGATGATGTATCCACAGCGGAGAAGGAAACCGTTCGGGATATCGCCACTCGATCCCTGATCGAAACCCTGGATATTCTGCAGGAGGTCTTTGACAACGATCAGATGTCATCGTGGAAATGGGGAGAGATCCATCAGATCCACTTCAATCATCTGCTGGGCAAATCGAAAATGCTTCGCCCACTGGTCGATTTCGGCCCCCTTCCCTACGAGGGGGACTGCGATACGGTCAATAACGGGCTCTTCCATGAGATGAAACCACCCTTCGTCTCCGACTTCGCGGCCGGCGTGCGTATGATAGTTCGCTTTGACGATGAACCCCGCGGCTGGTTCATGCAGATGACGGGCGAGAATGGATATTTCATGAGCAAGCACTATACCGATATGACGAAGCAGCATCTTCGCGGCGGGTATTTCTGCATGGAAGAGGAGGAGCAGATCTACGAGCTTCGATTCAGCCCCGAGGAGCAATCCCGGTGAGGTGAGGCCGAAAGCTCCTATTTGATAATCTTGTTATCGGCCTTGACCTCCCACAGGACGATCTGTGGAAGCTTCTGATCGAGTGAGTTCAGGAAGGTGGATACCTTGTTCCGATCGAGAAGTGATGGATCGCTCTCCAGCCTGAATCGCGATGAGGTCGCATAGGCGTTGAGTTTATCGACGAGCCTGCTTTTTAATATGTTCTGCCACTCGAGAGATCCCTTCTTCTCGAAATAGTCGTAAAACTCATACTTGTCCTTGAACTGGGGCAGCGCGACCTGATCGACTTTCCACTTCGGGAGGGAGATATTTGCACC
>Ga0180433_10002416_pt1 | contig 28788 bp, 25 predicted proteins | sample SS_ome_8_FD_132980 | JGI IMG/M metagenome (GOLD analysis project Ga0180433, IMG submission 132980) | Hypersaline lake sediment archaeal communities from the Salton Sea, California, USA - SS_1_D_1 metaG | ecosystem: Environmental > Aquatic > Non-marine Saline and Alkaline > Hypersaline >... | reverse complement strand
GCGTCGGCTTCGACTACCTGTGGATCGAGACCGAGCACGCGCCGATGAACCTCACCCAGGCGCAGATGATGATTCAGGCGGTGGGTGGTCGCTGTCCCTGTGTCGTGCGCATTCCCGAAAACGCCGAGGTGTGGATCAAGCGAGCGCTGGATATCGGCTGCGACGGCATTGTGATACCGCAGGTCAAGTCGGCGGCTGAAGCGGAGGAAGCCGTTCGCTGTTGCCTGTACCCGCCGGCCGGCAAGCGGGGCGTTGGTATCGGCAGAGCCCACGGGTATGGCTTGTCGTTTCAGCAGTACGTCGAAGTCGCGAACGACCAACTGGCCATCATCCTCCAGGTCGAACACGTCGACGGGGTGCGCAACATCCGCTCGATCGCGGACACTCCAGGCATCGACGCCATCCTCATCGGACCTTTCGATCTGTCGGGGAGCCTGGGGCTGCTCGGGCAGATCGATCACCCACGGGTGAGAGAGGCCATCTATGAGATCATGCGTCACTGCCAAGCAGCGCAGGTGCCCGTCGGCATGTTCGCGGTAGATCCTGGGGCGGCCAGGCAGTGCATCGATGATGGCGTGAGATTGATTGCTTTGGGGATGGACGTCCTATACCTGTCGCAATCGGCGAAACAGGCCCTGAACGAGGTGCAGCCGGGGAAGCCATAGCCTGGTCCCCTCCCCGTGGGGCTGTTACCGGCAGATCAGTATTGGCCAATGGCTCTCGCGCAGCACCTGGTCCACGGCGCTGCCGAGCACGACCTCCAGCACCGGGCTGAACCCGTAGCCTCCCATGATAATCAGATCGCACCCGTGGCCCTCGGCCGTCTTCAGGATCGCATCGGCGACAGGCGTGCTCTCCTCCACAAAGGCAGCCTGCACCCCGTGTGTCTCCAGGTACTCTTGGGCACGATTCAGCGTCCCCGACGCCGTGCGCTCGCTCTCCACCACGCTCACGACGACCAGGGGGATGCCCCACTGGCCTGACAGGTAGGTGGCGATGAACAGCGCCTCCTTGGCCTTGGGGCTGCCGTCGTAGGCCAGCAGCGCCCGATTCAGGGCAGAAGGGACCCGGGGCACCGCCAGCACCGGCCGGGGGCAACGCCGTACGATAGCGTGAAAACCCGAGTCGAGCCGCGCGATGGGCTGGGGCTCAGGAGGATAGTTCAAGCTCAGGATGGCCAGGTCGGTCCATCGCGCCCGATCGCATATCCTGTGCGCCGGGTCTCCGATTTCGAGCGCCAGATCCGCTGAGACACCGGCCGCTTCGCAGCGCCGGTTGAACTCGGCTTGCACCGCTTGCGTCCCTTCGCTTTCGACTTGGTCCGCTGTGGACGCCGCGTAGAGCCCGTGCAGTCGCGTGTCCTCGCGCTGGGCCAGGACCAACGCCTGCTCCAGCGCACACCAACCGGTCTCCTCACCGGTGATGGAGACCAGGGCGTCCCTGAACAGGCGACCGGCTGCTCCGTCTGCCATCCGTCCCGCCCGCCACTGCCCGGGCGGCGGCCCGGCTGTCAGTTCCTCTGGGGTGATGGCACCCAGGATCCTTGCACCGGCCCGGGCGACCACCCGCTCGGGCGTTGGACTGAACCGCGCGGCCAGATCGGCGGCTGCCTCCTCAGGTTGGACGTCCCACCCGATTTCCTCGGCCAGCGCGGCCCGGTGCTCCGAGAGCCACAGGTAGAGGTCGGCCTCGGTCCGACCAGGAAAGTCGCGCAGGATGCCCTGCCTTCGAATGATCTGTACCACAGGCAGGTAGACCTCGTCGTAGAAGTGGGCGACCGCTTCCTCGTAGGGGATCTCCCGCTGCTGCTCCAGGCCCATGAAATAGCGATGGACGGCTATGTGCTCCTCCAGCACTGGATACTTCCCAGGGGCGGTCACGCTCAGGTCGGCCTCGGGGCGAAGCTCATCCAGGTGGGTGTGCTCCAGGAAATCGGTGTACTCGGCCTTCAGGATCAGGTCATCGAGCTGATCTTCGGACGAGAGCGGCACCTTCGTGCGGACCCTGGTCACGTACGCCTGGATGTGCGTCGCGCCAAGCTGCCGCGCCACCGACACCCGGTGGTTCCCGTCCCGCACGAAGTAGGCCTGGCCGACCTGGTATACCTCGATCGGCGGCAGCCCACGCAGGTCGGTCGTCGCCACCTTGACCCTGGCCCATCGGCCTGCATCGCTGTCTCGCCGCGGCAAGAAGCTGCGGGTGAAGTCGCTGTACCGCCCGACGCTGCCCACGACGGCGCCCAACGGGATGTCTTCCAGTTTCGCCCCGCCACTCTCTCTGGCCTTCAGCTTCCGGCGCACTTCCTCGTAGGACAGCAGATCGGCCGGCCGGCCGGTCAGGCGCGCCATGATCTGCTGCAGAGCAGCCTGGCGGCGCGCGCGATGAAAGTCTGCTATTGCTGACGAAAAACTCTCTCCGACCATTTTCCCATCACCCAGAGATATCCTGCGCCCCGTCGACGACCGCCGTGGCGAGGAAAGATACCTTCATCTTATCACACCTTGCTTCTCCCCGCAACGTCTATCCAATTGGGGGAAACGGAGTAGATCAATCCACTGTGTTCATTAAAGAAAGCTCCCGGTAGAGCGATCGGGGTCCTTGCCAGGAATTGGTGGCCGGGCGTCCCGGCAGGGAAGGGCAGCATCCGCCTCACGGGCGGCCGAAGTCGGCGATGAAGTAGTAGCCCCAGGTGGTCTGGGCCACACCGACGCCGATCTCTGAGAGCCAGGTCGTGAGCAACGTCCGCCGGTGGGGATCGTTGGGGGGTACCTCATCCATCCAGATGTCGACCGCGCCCTGGGGGGTCTGGCGCTGGGCCCAGCATTCGGCCCAACTTGCGGGCTGGTAGCCGGCGCGGATGACGCGCGTCTTGATGTCCGCTCCGTCGGAGCCGGTGTGGCTGCACCAGCCGCGTTGGGCGCAGTCGTTCGCCTGCCCCTGGGCTGCCTGCGCCAGCGTCTCGTCATACGCCAGCGGCGGCAGCCCGTGCTGCGCCCGCACCTCGTTGATCAGCCGCACCGTCTCGCGCGGCCAGTCTGCCACGTTGGCGGGTGGGGGAGCGGCCGGCGCGGCAGTCGGGGAGGATAGCGCCGTGGTTGGATCTGCAGGCGGGACCGGGTTTGGGCTGGGCGAAGGAACCGGCGTGTCGACCGGCGCGGGCGCCTGGGCCACGGCCGGCCCGTCCAATGGTAGCACCAGCTCTTGGCCCACGCGGATCAAGTCCGCGTCGGCCAGGTCGTTGGCAACCTTGAGCCGCTCCGCCTTCAGCCCATATGCTCGGGCGATGCCAACCAGCGTCTCGCCTTCCCTGACGACGTGCACGACCCAGAAGGCCGAGGACTCTTCCCAGCCAGCCTGCGAGGGGATGGAGAGCATCTGTCCCACCTGTACCACCGTCGAGTCGCCCATCCCGTTGCGTAGCTGGATCGCGGCCATCGGCACGCCGTATTTCCTGGCGATTCCCAGCAGCGTGTCGTCCTTCTGCACGGCATGCTCGGCGGCGGCAGGTTCGGCCGCCGGCGCCTCAGTGGGCGCCGCGTCTGGCTCTGGTATTGAGGTTGGCGATGGCGTGTGCTGGTGAGGAGGGGAAGGGCTGGGAGGAAGTGTCGAGTTCCCGGCCGGAGCAGCACTCGGGAGCGCCGGGGGAGAGGGCGTGGGCATGCCTTCCGCGGGCTGCCTGGCGCAGGAGCCCAGGAAGGCAGGTAAGAGCGACAGAGTAACCAGGGCGACGGCAAATGCGCTGCGTCTGTTCATGCGATCCGGGAGAGATTCACTCCAGCCAGTGCGGCGAGGAGACGGCGGTCAGTTCGGTGGCTGGTTGGATTGAGGTTTGTCTACAACCAAATTGCGAAAAGGTTTCTACTTTCTGAGCACTCGATTGACTATGTGTTGTGGACAGCCTCACGTTCTTGGAGGTAGCCCGCCAGCGCTTCTTGCCAGGGGCGCATCATGTCCATCCCGAGTTTTTGCAGCGCTTCGTTCTCCAACACCGAGTAGGCGGGGCGCGTGGCTTTCTCGCCGAAGTCTCCTGTCTTGGCTCGACCGAGGTTCGGACTGAGCCCGCTCAGGCAAAAGATCTCGGCCGCAAAGTCATACCACGTGCAGTCGCCCTGGCTGGTCGCGTGATAGAGGCCGTAGTGGTCTGTCTCGATCACAGCCGCGATCTGCCGGGCCAGGTCGACGGTGTACGTAGGTGTCAGGCGCTGGTCGTCCACCACCCGGATGTCTTTTCCCTCGCGTGCCAGGCGCAGCATCAGTTCGACGAAGTTACCTCCCTTGCCGCTGGAACCTGCCACACCATAGAGCCCGCTGACACGGAAGATGAAACACCGATCCAGCAGATACTGCACAAAGTGCTCCCCGGCCAGCTTGGAGACGCCGTAGACGTTGATCGGAGCTGTTGCGTCTGTCTCGACGTACGGTGTCCGGCGCTCCTTGTCGCCGCCGAACACGTAGTCGGTGCTCATATGCACCAGCGCCGCATCGTGCGCGCCACAGGCCAGCGCCAGATTACGCACACCGTAGACGTTGACGGCGAAGGTCTGTTCGATTTCCTCCTCGCAAACGTCCACCTTGTGGAATGCGGCCATGTTGAGCACGACGTCCGGTCGGATCCCTTCTATCGTCGCCTCCACATCCTCGGGATTGGTGACTTCGATGTCCGCGTGTGTAAGCGCGGTCAAATCGTGGGCCGGCTGCAGCACTTTGACCAGGTCGCTTCCCAACTGCCCGTTGGCACCGATTACCGCAACCCTCATCGCCTACTCCTCGCTCCCGGGCGCCTCGAAAACTGAGCCCGTCACGGCGATGACTTTCTGCGCCTCCTCCAGCAGTCGCATCCAGTGTATGTTATAGTAGCGCGGGTTGGAAAAGTCATGATAACCATAGGCACGAATCTGCTCCACCATGTGCTGCACTGACTCCTCGACAGTCACTTTCGGATGGAAGTCCAGTACCCGCTGGATCTTGGCCGACGAGACACGGTAGCTGCGCACACCACGATAGCCGTAATCCGGGCGAATGTCTATGTCGTAGCCCAGGGAGCGGAAAGCCTCGCGTACGCGCAGCGCCAGTTCCGAGATGCGGAAGTTGGTGAATGAGACGTTGAAAATCTGCTCCTTGACCTTGGCTTCGTCGGCCCGCAGACAGGCGATGTACGCTCGCGCCACGTCACGCACCTCGACCAATGGCCGCCACATCTCGCCGCCATAGTGGATATTGAGGTAGCCTTTGGATAGCGCGTCCTTGACAAACGTGTTCACCACCAGGTCGTAGCGCATGCGCGGCGAAAAGCCGTAGATGGTTCCCTTGCGCAAGATCACCGGGCAGAAGTCACTACCGGCCATATCGAGCAACAGCTTCTCAGCCTCTCGTTTGGAACCCGAGTACGCTGCTCGGGGGTCTACTGTGGTCTCTTCGTCGAGCAACACGTCGCGCGAATCGTCGCCGACGCCACGATCGTAGATTGAGCACGATGAGGCGAAGATATAGCGCTGCACGCCGTTGGCCACGCATAGGTCGGCCAGCTTTTTCGCCGCCAGCGTGTTCATCTCGTAGTTGGCCTTCGGGTTATACTCGGCAGTCGGGTCGTTGGATAACCCACCCACGTTGATTACAGCATCCACGTCCTTGAGCACGCTGCTCTCGATCGTACGCATATCGCCCACCAACAGCTCCACCCGGTCGCGGTGGTCGCGCAGCCCGATGTCGCCAAAGTACAACCGATCCAGAATACGCACAGCGTATCCTCGTTCCAGCAACTCGTGCGTGAGCACAGACCCGACGTAGCCTGCCCCACCGACCAGAAGTATCTTTCTGCTCATACTACCGCCCCTTAACTGTCCAGACGTCGCCGAAAGAATCGGGTGGAATCCGTTCCTCGTCTGGCTTCTCACGGTTGTAGGTGTGGCTGGCGACGCTGACCATTAGTGTGTCGTCTTCCAGCGACATCCAGCCGTGGTACACGCCCGGAGGCACTACGATGAGCTTTGGCGCGCGCTCGCCGGTCACGATGGTCATCATCTCACCGTACGTCGGGCTGTCTGGACGATCGTCCTTCAACACGAACTTGGCCGTCCCGTGGACGATGCAGAACCAGTCCCATAGTTCGGCGTGCTTGTGATACGCCCGGACCGTGCCGCGTACAGGGTCACCTACCAGGTATACCTGGCCAAACTTGTGGGCTACCGCGTGCGGTTCATCGCCACCCGCCACGCGGATGATCTCTGTCAAGAACCCTCGATCGTCGTGGTACGTCGCTAACGGAACTACTTGTACATTCTGAATCACGATAATCTCCTAAACTTTATGTTGTGTTCAGCCATTCCCTGCAGCTGAAAACTAGAATCACTCTTCTCCGAAATCCACTTCATACGCCCAGAATCCTTCTGAGCTTTCGCATAACGCTGATGAAAAACCCACGCTCGTAACCAGCCACTAGATCCCGCAGGTGTGCGATCTCTGCGTCCCGTGCCTCCTGTGCTGCTGCCGTCGCTGTAACTAGCTCGCTGGTAGCCAACTGGTCGTGCATCTCCAAAGCTGCAGCACGCAGATCAGTGTTCTCTTTCCAAAGCAGCCAGAATCTTCGCTCATACTCTCGTACGATACGATGCAAGGGTTCTCTCCTGTGGCGGAAGCGCGCTGCCCACGGTGTGATGAACGACGCATCGAAATCCACATCACGGAAGAATCTGTGTCGCGCAAATAGTTCTCCCCAGTATTCTGGAGGCTGAACGTTCAAATGCGTCGCCTCTTTGTAATCGAAGGGCGTGGATGAGAACAGGATGTCATCTGTATATCGACACAGATTCTCCACTGCCTGTTCAGATTCGTCAGGCGGTACGTGTTCCAATACCTCCATACAGATGACCAGGTCATATCTCTGAGGGAGAGAATCTGTTACCTTGCCCACCCAGCAGTTAGGCCGCACATCTTGGCGTACGCCCTGGATGGCATATTCGGAAATATCCACCCCGAAAGAATCTACCCCTCGGTCATGCAGTGCCTCCACCAGAAAGCCCATTGCACAGCCTGCGTCCAGCACGGTCCTAGGATTTATGTCGCTCACGATCCGGTCGGCAATGGCACCGAAGAAGGACAGCCATTCCGCGTCGCGGCGGTAAGGCCGGCCGCAGGCATGGGCGAAATAGTAATCACCATACCAATTGGCAGTTTTGTGCAAATCTTCTGTACTCAACCTATCCACTCCCAATCTCCCATCAGGGTCATAAGCCCATAACGCTCACCCTGGCTCACTTGACGCACTTTGAACTCGTAGAGACGATCGTGGTAGTCGTAGATTGCCGTATCGGCATGATTTACAACTGCTACAGACAAGAAGTATGTGCCTGCTATCAGGGGAAGATGCTCTACTCGATAAGCAACCGATCCTTCGCCTTCAACGGCGGAGATGTCCATGCCCGCGAATCGAGTGTTGGGGCCAGTTACATGTGTCCCATCGCTCCGGTGGATCCCCAGTCCAAAGACGGGGTGCCTCACCCGACTCTCTGCCCGGTAGTGTATCTCAACCGTCAGCGGTTCGCCCGTCTGGAATATGAGCTTCTCGTGACCTTTGCCACCCAGTAAGCGCACTCCGGTTATCTGCACCTGTCCGTTTCCCCATCGGCGCTCGTCCCCAGCTTCAGATCCCAAGCGGTCGGATTCAGCTGCCCAGGAGTGATCCAGGTAGCGTGCAGCAACCGCTTCAGCAGAGCCGTCGGAAACGAGCCGTCCGTTGTCTAGCCAGAGGGCGCGTGGGCAGATTGTGCGTACCATCTCTGGGCTGTGAGAGACAAATATAATGGTTACCCCTTTCCGGCGCATGCGATTGATGCGATCCAGGCATTTCCGCTGGAACGCTGCGTCCCCCACCGCCAGCACCTCGTCTACCAGAAGTATATCCGGCTCGGTGTTCACCGCTATGGAGAACCCCAGCCGCACGTACATTCCCGACGAGTAGTGTTTCACCGGGACGTCGATAAAGCGCTCCAGCTCTGCAAAGTCAATGATTGTGTCCAGTTTGCGCCGGATCTGAGCCCGACTCAGGCCAAGGATGGAGCCGTTGAGATATATGTTCTCGCGGCCGGTCAGATCGGGGTGAAAGCCTGCCCCCAGCTCCAACAATGCTCCCACCTGCCCATTAACCTCGATCCGCCCTGAGGTGGGCTCGATGATGCGGGAGATGAGTTTGAGCACCGTGCTCTTGCCTGCCCCATTGGGCCCGATCAGCCCCACCGTCTCCCCCTTTTCCACGGTGAAACTGACATCCTGCAAAGCCCAGAACTCCTCACGGGAACCGCCGTTGCGCTGGAGCAGGTTTAGAGCCAAGTCCTGAAAGGAACGTGGTCGCTCGTGGTGGAGGGTGAATCTCTTGAATACTCGCTCAAAGCGAATCGCGCTTGTCGGTCTCATTGGCCAAAGACTTCCTACGTCTTATCTGAACTGTATTGGAACTGAGGTGGATTCGGCTGCGATCTGTTCACGTGGTAGGCACAGCTAGCTCAATGTTGGCGTCTGTCCTTGATATGAACGCCATGGCAAGGCGTCATAGCTCTTCACTCGGTGTCAGGTCTGCTCACTCACTGCCGTGTACCAGTCTGCTCGAAAGTCAGTTTGTTGACAGGAAAAGGGAACTCGAGTATAGTGTAATCTCGTTCAGACGACTAGCTCAATCTCAGGAGAAACATTTTGCGCCCCAAGAGAATACTTGGCTGGTTCATTGGCTTCGTATTTGCTACCGCCCAGGCCCTGGTTTATTTTTTCGCCATACATCTGTCCCTCGGGCCTAGAGTTGTTCTTCAACCATGGCTCATGCGGCAGGGTTACTTGCTATACGAGCATATTGCCGACGAGCATCCGCCTCTCATGTATCTTCTGCTCTCCGCTGTGCAGTCACCCGGATTGGACAGTCTGATATTGGCGAAAGTGGTTACAGCATTACTGGTGTGCATCATTACTCTACTGGCGTTTTGGGCTGGGCAGCGCACCGGCGGCTGGTTGGCAGGCATATTTTCGGCGTTTTTCTTTGCTGTCTGGTCTCCCCTCTTTGGGTACGGCAAACTGTGGCATGAGACCTTCCTTGCCCCCCTTTACGTCCTTCTGTTGATCCAGTGGCGGCCCCCCCTGTCACGTAACCCGAATATACGTTCCTCGATTGTCACAGGGTTTCTCCTGGGCCTGGCTTTGCTGACCAAACAACATGCCGCGGTGGTCGTCCTCGGGCTAGTCCTGTGGCACACATTCATCAGTTGGCGTGCCCACCGACCGATTCATCACGCCCTTGCAGAGATTATGACTATTGCCCTTGCAGCCGCCCTGCCCATCGCTGTTTTTACAATACATCACCTGATGCAAGTCGGCACAGTCAAGAATCTAGTCTTTTGGACAATTACCTTTAGCTTTGTCAACAACTACACCCAGCTTGCATCACGGGCGCCCCAGATGACTCAAATCTTATATCTCGCACCTGCCTACTTGCTGCTGCCTGCTTTTGTTCTTCGTCTATGGGCTTCCAGGGCGAAAGTCGATGGGGACTGGAGCAGGGAAGGATGGGCACTCGTCTTGCTCGTGACCAGCAGTGTGACCGCCTACCCACGCTTTGGACTTTTCCATCTACAGGCGTCGCTGCCGATATTGGCCTGGCTATCTGGCACGACGATCACCCGCCTTCTCAATGCTCGAAGCCAGAACTCACTTGAGCGAATAAGCCATCAATCTCTGCTCACAGGCATGGCTTGTTCGCTGATAACTCTGTGGACACTTTATGCGGGCTCAACGTATTCTACGGCTTGCATTCGCGACCGTCCCCAAAAGATCTGGGAATACACTGATCTCTTGCCTTTAGCCGGCGAGATTCGTCAACGTATTGGGCCAGATGATTGCATATACCTATTCCCAGATGACGAAGCTACAGCTAACTTGTATTATTTGACACAATGTAGACCACCCCATTTCTGGATGCCTACCAGCTATCCCTGGTTTGCGCTTGATGAGCTTAAGCCGAAAGTCGTTCAGTCTCTGGAACAAGCACCACCAGAATGGGTGGTCTATTTCCCCGGAAGGTGGGGAATTGAACAGCACGGCCAAGAGATACTGAACTATATCGAGGACAGGTATCAACTCGAAACCACATTGTCTTGGGCCGACGGCGAAGTGCAGTTGCTACAACGTCGGTCTGACTGAGGGGATCCACCTTCCACTCTATACTGTTGTCAAAGGCTGGTCTCACTATGATGATCTGAGTACGATCGGTAGGTTCACCCGGTACGTTGCCACAAGGACTGAACCGACCATTTCATTGTCGTCCTCGTCGGTTTCCTCGATTCGACCGTTTGAGTCTACCTGCACCGTAATAGGGTGCGCGCCCGGGTCTACGCTCCGCCACGTCACGATCCCCTCCCCTATCTCACCACAGCCCGCTAAATGATCAACTGTGAAACTGCCGATTTGTTGCTCACCACTGTCGTATACCGTTACACTAAACGGTTGCGTGACGGCGACGTTGCCGGCGTTACCGAGTTGCACGCCGATGGTAACGGTCACGGGTTCACCTGTGACCGAGAACTCATTTCCGGTAAGCGCCAGCGGACGTACATTCACTTGCTCTGTCAGAGCTGAAGTGTAGCCAATCCAGTAGCTGCCCAAAGTTGAGATACCCATTGGATAAGGGCTATGGTTGGGCGGTCCCAAACCCGACCATAGCAGATTGCCGCTGAAGTCTGGCTCAAAATCTGGATTGTACCTCCCCCTATCTCCATCCATACTCCACCACCAGACGCTCTGAACCAGTCGGTACTCATCTGCTGGATACCCTAGTGCTGGATCTTTAGCATTTTGCATAAACGCTAAACCAGGATACATGTACTCATCTCGGATCTTCTCGGGAGTGAACTCCCCCTCCATGACCTGATCAGGCATACTCACTCCGAACTCAGATATGACAAGGGGCTTGTCTTGTTGCCCTCTCTCCTTCATCCAGGCTCGAAAGTCTCGTACGAGGTCGGGGACATAGGAAAAATCCTTGTTCACCAGGATCTGCTTATCCCGATCTCCGTCAAAATAGAACATGCCGACGTCGGCATCGATACCGGCAGGAATGTCTATTCCCCAGTAATCTCGCTTCTCTGGTCCAAGGTACGTATGAATATGCCACACGTCGACCGGCATAGGCTCGCCGTATAGGCGCCGGTACTCATCCCACATTCGAGTCATGTACTGAAGGCGCAACGGAGTGGGGACAATTATGCTGCCATTGGCCACCCGTGCTGTTGGATCAGCCGCTTTGATAGCCGTGTAAATCTCGTGATATGCCCAGGCATAGACCTCGGGCAGAATCTCACACTGCCCTCCGGTCTCCCAGTCTCGTCGTTCTATCTCGTTCCCAAGAAGCCACAATGAACCTGGGTTGTTAGTAGCGATTTGTTTAATGTCGGGTATGGAGGGTTGCACTGTGTATGTATACGGTTGTGCATACGAGGCATCCGCATCATATAATACCAGTCCATTCTTCCACTTCCACTGCTTTACGAAAACTGATTGGGCGAAGCGCATGCCATTGGGCTTTTGTGGATTCGGAGATGTGCGCCAGTTGAAGTACCATTCGGCCCTAAGTTGGGCGATATCTTCGGAGGGATAATCGGCAACAGAACGGGAGACTGCATCCACACCCAGCCGGCAGAGGAGTGAGGAAGTCTGAAGCTCGCTCGTCCCGCTGTCGGACCTGCCAGCGCCTCCGTCGATCCTATCGACTGGAGACCCCGGCTCTCCATCGGCCCCCAAATATGAGGGGAATGGGCCATACAGTGCTTGGATGTACCTGTCTGGAGGCCAATCGGACGCAGATTGAAAAGAAGAATCGTCTTTTACAACAACCGGCAGGTGGGCCATAGGGGTGAGAACGGGCGGCACAGTCTGCCTATTGGGATTCTGAGACGGAGAAGCCCAGGCGCCAGCAATGGCGAAGGAGGAGAGCAATACTCCCATGAGAACAAGAACGATCAGCATCACCGATCTGCAGATTTTGTTTTCCAACGTTATCAACGTTATCCTCCTGGCATAAGTTTGGGTCTATCGGGTGAACTTCCTGATCGCTATCAAGATGACAAGTCCAACCATGAAGGTCACCCCCCCCAACCGGAGGCGGATGCTCTGTCCCCCGACTTCCGGCAAGAGCGGCCCAGACGCCTCCTCAGCAGAGACCGGTGACGCCGTCGGGGTGACCTCCGGTGCAGCCGTGGGCTGGGGTTTGGGCTTGGGCTTTGGCGGCGGATTCGTCGGCTCCGGTGTCGGCGGCTGTTCTGGCGTCCGGGTCGGCACCGTCTGCCGCGCAGGGCTTTGCCCCGGCGCAGCCCACAGATCAGGCCCAGCGACCAGCCCCACGACCAGTACCCCAAAAAGCGCTACCCACATCGTGCGTTTTTTCTTTCTCATTGCTTGATTGTCCCCCACTGGATCCGCAGCCTCGGACCGCGTCTAACACGGTCTGAAGGGCTGTTCCGCTATCTCGCAAGTGCTTCATTGTACCACATCTGCTGGGAGCGTCCAGACAAGACGCTGCTGGGTTTTGGGGGACCTTATGGCAGTCAAAGCATGGATGGCCTGGAATCGCATAACCATACGCGCGGCCCCGCCGCCATGGCGAAGCACAGATGGTCATCTCATTGACCCACTTGATTGTAGGGCACCCTTACGATGGGACGCCCCGTCCGACGGGCTGCTTCTTCCAAAGCAAGACCGCTCTCGCGGACTTTCAATCCCAACACCTCGCCTACCATCTCGCGATACGGCCTGTGTATCCACAGATCCTGATCCACCACCACTACGTCCGGTCGCTTGCCCAACACATCGTGGACATACCAGAGCGTAAACGTGTGCGCGTCCTGGGCGGTGAGCAACATCGCCTGGGATGGTGCCTGGCCCAACACCTGCTCCGCCCACTCGATCGCTGTCCGGTCGCTGCGTAAATCCATCTGTCCCCAGAAAAGCAGCGCCAGCAACAGGGGCAAGACGAGGACTGCCCATTCTCCTCCCCGTGCCCGGTACCTCACCCAATCGGTTGCCCCTGCCAGTCCCACCCCCAGCCACAGACCGGCCAGCGGCAGTGCAGGGACCATGTAGACCAGCGAGTCGGCGGTGTTGTAACCAACGGCGTAGAGACTGAAGCACCCGAAAGCCAGCGCCGAGGCCAGCGCGAACGAGCGCTCCTCTCGCCACAGGTACATCCACCCCAGTCCGGCCAACACCGCTCCGACGGGCGTAAACTGGCGGGACAACAACCCTGTCCAGGCCAGGAGCCGCCGGGGCCAGGCAACCAGGGGCAGCCCGAAAAGATACTCACGATACAGTTGCCCGCTGACCAACGCCCACCACCCGGCGAATGACCTTACGTCCCCCCACGGCGAGGGCACGTCGCCCCGCACCAGGAGCACCGGCCCATACATCGCTCCCCAGCCCAGAAGCGCCAGAAAACCGGCCTTAACCAGGCGTCCCGAACGCCCATCACTCTTTCCCCACGCCCCCCAGCCCAAGAGTGGAGCCAGGAAAAGAAGGGTGGGATGAGTCCCAAGCCCTATGCCCCAGGCTAAACTCAGTATCCCGGCCCGTCCTCTGTCGAGGGCGAGAACTACCACCAGCGCGGTGAAGAATGCCGCCAGCGCATACACCTCGGCGATCAGAGCCTGTGACCAGAACAGCGGGGCCAGGCCGAGGGTTAGACCTGCGCCGATTGCAGCCGGCAGATTGTAGGCCATGGGTCTGTCTGTCCCACGATCCACAACCCCGGTTCCCAACTCTCTAATCCCTAAGCGGAGAAGTGTGCCGACTCCCAACGCCGTGAGCCCCGCTGCTCCAGACGCAAACACCGCCGACATCAGGTTCAGCCTCCGGGCCGGTTCTCCCCACGGTAGTCGAATGAACAGTCCGCCAGACAGCAGATAGGTGGGGAAGCCAGGGGGGTGTGGGATGCTGCCTCGCGCTACCGCGGTCACCAGGTCGCCACCATCTGCACCGTGATTGGCCCAAGTCAGGGAGGGGGCCATTGTAGCCCCGTACACAATCAGCAGGGCCACCACGCAGACAAGCTCAGCGATTGACGCGCTTCTCTGCGCCATCTAGTTTCACTTTCGAAGCTATGGACGTCCGATGTCGGCGAGCAATCAGCCCGTGATAAACCAGTCCCATTGCCAGTCCCACGCCCTGCACGATTACCCGCAAGAGAGCAATGATGGGCCAGGCCAGCGCCACGGGCCGGTCTTGGTGCCATGCCCAACGGACGAATGGAAGGGTGGTCGCCAGGAAGACAAGGAGCGATCCTGCCGCCGCCAGCGCCAACGGCCACCAGACCAGCCCTCCAAGACCTAGCAGGCCGGCCAACGCTACCAGCACAAACTGAGCTTTGAGAGCTGGGTCGGTATGGGCGTCGCCCTGGGCCTTCTCTGGATAGCGTAGGTAAAGAAGCGCCCGCCACAGGCCATAGCGCCCCTTGCGGGCAAGATACACTCTGAGCGAGGTGGGATGGTGGTGCCACACCCAGGCCTCGGGTACAAAAGTTAGCCAGTGGCCCGCGCGGGCTACGCGGAAAGAGAAATCCACGTCCTCAGCCGAGGGGATTGGATATGTCGGATCGAAACCGCCGTGCCGAAGCAACAAATCCCGACGATAGGCGGCGGCGTAACCGTCCACGAAGTCAATTCGCAACATATGGGCCATGCGTGCGTAACGGATCTCGAATTCCAACTGCACTAGCCGGGCTATTAGTTGTCGTTGACGTGTCTGATAGGTCCCCTTGGTCCCCATAACATTCCGGTCGGCAAAAGGGCCTACCATTCGCTCTAGCCACTCTGGCGAAGGCTCGCAGTCGGAGTCGGTGAAGAGGACGATCTTTCCTGCAGCGGCATCTACCCCGGCGTTGCGGGCGGCGGCAGGCCCCTGATGAGCGAGGATCAGCACCCGGTCGGCTCCAGCCTCCTTTGCAACCGCCGCTGTGTTATCCGTCGAGCCGTCATCAGCTACGATAATCTCGTAGCACCCACGTGGAACGGTCTGTCGATTAGGGCGCGTATACAGTCGCCGACCTCTTCCTCAGCCTGATAGGCAGGGACGATGATGGAGTATTCAAGCCTGTCCATCTGCGCTCCTGAGGCGGCGCCTGGGCCAGAAGGCTAACAGCGCAGTCGCGACCAATGGCGGCCCCATTACCACCGCATGTAGTACCAACCCCACAGCCAGCGCCTGGTCGAAGGGGACCCCGAACAGATTCTCCAGGGAGACCACGCAGATCCCCTCGAAGACGCCCAGGCGCCCTGGCGTTGGCACCGTTCCACCCACCATCAACGCCGCGAGCAGGAACAGAGCGGCGACAGCCGAAGGTATACCGAAGGCGGCCAGGACGGCCAGGTTGGCGAGAGCTCCCAGCCCCCAGTTCAGTCCAGTCCACAGGAGCGCCTTCAGCGAGACCTGCGGTTGGCGTATGGCCTCCAATCCGTTGGCCAGCCGCCGCAGCAAGGGCATGAGCGCTCGATCCCAACCCGCCGGTAGGTGAGAGAGGAATCGCCCTGCCCAACGGAACAGCGGTTTCTGCCAATGCAGCACAGCCCATAACATGCTGCCACCCAGGATCAACGTAAGACCCGTCCCCCAGGTCGATTGAGCGAACCACCTCGGCAGTGGCATCCAGGCCAGCAAGATAAGTCCACTTGTCAGGAGGGCCACCAGGTCCCAGACCTTCTCCACCGCTACACTGCCCAGGGCCTCGGGCGCGCCGGTCTTCCCTTCAGGACTGATCCACACTGCGCGCATCACGTCCCCACTCCGCATCGGCAGCGCAAGATTGACCACCTGCCCCACCAGGATGGCTGTCATCGCTGGTTGGAGCCGGACCTTGGACTGCCACAAAAGCGCCTGCCAGCGCCAGGCACGGGAGAAGAAGGTGGCGACGATCGCCAGGATTCCTACAATCACCCAGCGGTAATCAGCGGCGTAAAGTGCTGATACTACTGACTGCCAATCCACGTCTCGCGCCAGCAACCAGCAGGAGAGCCCTGCCACGCCGAGTCCAATCACCCAGCGCGCGGCTCGTGCCCACTGTCCCCGGGCGTTATTCGTCATTGTCATACCCGCCCATAGTCTTCATCCCTCTCTTTGCAACCCAGGCCTGAACCGCAAACGCTGCTGCGAGTAGTCCCCACAAGATTCTCTCCCACCACGCACGCGCCGTTGAAGCCAGCCCCATGCAGAACAACATCAGGCCCAGGTTCAACGTGCGCTGAATCCCGGGCTGACGCAGTACCACGCCAAATCGTCTCCTATTCGTACCGGCGATCCAACTGGCCCAACTGCACCCCGCCAGGAGTACTGCTAGGCCCAGGATCCACATGCTGTTTGCCGCGATTCCCCAGCCATCAATCACCTGTTGTTACCCTTACACGTGTCCGTGGTGCATAGCGGGCCGAATTGTAATCGCAGACGACCAGACGTCAAGTTGACCCTCTAGATTTTGCAGTCTTAGTCACGACGACACCTCCACCTCAAATTCCCCATCAGCCACCCGGACCCCAAGCCCATCCCCCGGCGCAACCTGCTGCACCGACCGCACGACGTCCCTCGTCTCCCGCCGTCGCACGATCGCGTACCCCCGCTCCAGCGTACCCAGCGGGCTGACCCCGCCCAGCCGCCCGACCAGCCCATCCAACCGCTCTCGGCGCAGTACCAGGTCGTGATGCACAGCCGCCCGCGCCACGCCCAGCAGATCGTCGACCCGTTGGCGCGCTTGCGCCAGTTGCACTGCGGGGGAAAGATGCTTCAATGCCTGCGTCTGCTCTGCCAGTTGCCAGCGCCGTTCCTCGATGCTCGTCTGCAGCGCCGCCACCAGCGTCCCTGCCAGCCCTGCCACCTGTGCGCGCAGTTCCGCGCGGTCGGGGACGACCACCTCGGCAGCAGCGGAGGGGGTGGGCGCCCGGATGTCGGCGGCGAAGTCGGCCAGGCTGAAGTCAGTCTCGTGCCCCACGCCGCAGACGATCGGGACGCGGGAAGCGGCGACGGCGCGGGCCACTCGCTCGTCGTTGAAGGCCCACAGATCCTCCAGGCTGCCACCGCCTCGGGCAACGACGATCACGTCCACGTCCTCGCGTTCGTTGAGTGCCTCGAGCGCAGCCACGATCTGCGGTGGCGCCTCGTCCCCCTGCACCAGTGTGGGTGCGAGCAACACCTCCGCCAGCGGATAGCGGCGGCTCAGCACGTTGACGATGTCGCGCAGTGCGGCGGCCGTTGGCGAGGTAACCAGCCCGATGCGGCGGGGAAAGGGAGGCAGCGACCGTTTGCGCTCCGCGGCGAACAACCCCTCGGCCTCCAGACGTGCCTTGAGCCGCTCGAACTGCAGATAAAGATCGCCCACACCCGCGGGTCGGAATTGATCAACGTAAAGCTGGTAGCGACCACCGGCCTCGTAGACGCCAACCTGCCCGTGTGCCAGCACCCGGTCGCCATGCCCAGGTACGTAATCCTGCCGCTGCGCCACGTTGCGCCACATCACGCAGCCAATCTGGGAGCCGGCATCCTTGAGCGTGAAATAGCAGTGGCCGGAGGTGGCCCGGCTGAAGTTAGAGACCTCTCCCTCGACCCACAGGTCGTGTAGCTCGGGATCACCCTCGATCAGGCGGCGGATGTGGCTGGTGAGTTGGCTGACGGTGTAGGGCTCAGAGACCGAACCGCCGAAGAGGCCGAGTTGCTCAAACATGATGGGAGATATGATAGCTTAGGGGAGGGAAGGTGTCAAGTGCGTGAGACAGAGAAGAAGGTGTAGATGAGTAGGTGAGGCGCGATTCGCGCCTCACCTACTCATCTTCCCATGTACTCATATACCTGCTACTCAACCATGCGACTGGCCCGCTCGACCAGGCTCACGAACTCGGCCACGTCGGGGTCATGCGGCAAGTACTCGGCGATCCGGCGGGCCTCCCAGGCTACATCCTCCAGGCTCGAATCCTTGGCCCAGTAGCTCTGGCGCAGGATCTCGGCGTACTCGGCCACCACCGCGTCCAGTTGGAAGCGCATCGAGGCATCTCTGAAGGTCGACGCGAAGTCAGCCCTGGCGGTCGAGCGACTGATCTCGGTCACCTCGCCGCTCTCGGCATCCTCATAGCGCACGCGGACCGTCATTGCCACCTCGTATTCGGGGGCATCCTGGTGGAACTTGACCTCGTACAGCGCCGTGACGCTGTGGCCGACGCCGATCTCGCCGGCGTCCACCTCGTCGTCGCGGAAATCCTCGTCGGCCACGTCGCGGTTCTCGTAGCCGATCAGGCGGTAGCTTCGCACCGCGCTCGGGTTGAACTCCACCTGCACTTTCGCGTCTCTGGCGATGACCTGCAGCGTCGAGGTCAGGTCCTGCACGAACACGCGCTCGGCTTCCTGCCGCGTGTCCACGTAGGCGTAGAAGCCATCGCCGTTGTCGGCCAGTTGCTCCATCAGCACGTCGTTGTAGTTGCCCATCCCGAAGCCCACCGTCGTCAGGTAGATGCCGCGCTCGGCGTAGTCGCCGATCTGCTCCAGGATCGACTCGGAGCCCGTGTTACCCACGTTGGCCACGCCGTCGGAGCACAGAATCACGCGGTTGGTGGCCTGTGGGTCGAATGCTTCGGTTGCCAGGCGATAGCCTGTCACCAGCCCCTCCTCGGCGTACGTCGACCCGCCCGGCTGCAGGCTGTCGATCGCCCGCAGGATGTGGCGCTTGTTCTCCCCGACGGCAGTATGTTCTAGCACCACGCGGGCGCGGGAGCCGTAGACGACGATGCCGACCCGGTCAGTGGGCCGTAGTTCTTCTACCAGCAGCCACAGCGCATCCTTGACCAGCTCCAGCCGGTTCTCCATGTCCATCGAACCGGAGACGTCGATCACGAAGGTGAGCACCACGTCCTTGCGCGCCTCCGGCGGGATCTCGTACCCCTGCAGGCCGACGCGCACCAGGTGGTAGCGCTCGCCGCCGTAGAGAGAGGGCGCACCCTCCAGATGGATGGCGAAGGCGCCTTCGTGCTCGGCGGGCGACTCGTAGTCCTGCTCGAAGTAGTTGACGTACTCCTCGACGCGCACCGATTCGTCAGATGGCAGGTAGCCGTCGGTCACGTAGCGGCGCATCACGCTGTAAGAGGCGGTATCCACGTCCACCGCGAAGGTGGAGAGGCGATCGTCCTCCGTGTCGATGAACGGGTTGACGCCGTAGTCCTCGAAGAAGACGTCGGCGTACGGCTCGTCGTTGGGCGGGACCAGTCCGCCGGTGGAAGGATACGGGCCCTCGGCGCTCATAGGGGCGGCGGTGGGCGCTGGGGTTGCCATGACCTCCCGCTCGACGGACGTGGTGACCTCCACCGCCTCCTCGACCGGGGCTTCCGTCGGCGTCGCCAAAGAGGCACAACCGACAAGCAGCGCTGAGACCAGGATCAGTGCCATGAGAGTGCTACGGATATGATTAGACATTTTTCTCCTCCTGTGTGATGATTTCGAGCGACGCTCCATTGGCCGCTTCTGTCATGTTACATGCAGGTACGGAGAAAAATGTTCATTGGAATATGGGACTGGGGCCAGGAGATTGGAGAATGAAGAGCGCCTCTAAATCAGGAACCGCCGCCTACTCCGGCTCGACGGTCACCTCTCGGGCGACTGCGTCGGACGTAGAAGCGCCCGTGGCATTCACCTGCAGCGAGAAGTCGCCCGGTCGTTCAGCGCGGATGGAGAAGTGGGTGGCGGCGACCCCACCAGGGGCGAGCGTGACTGCCGGAGGCGGAGACACGAGACGGTACCACTCGGCAGCGATAGGGTCAATCCGAACCGTTTGCGCCTGGGGCAGATAGTTGTACAGCGTGACGGTGACGGTGATCTCCTCCCCCTGCGTGATACTCGCCGGCAGATCGAGATCGACGAAGAAATCCTGGAACACGACCAGGTCATACGTGGCGACGCCCAGTTCGCCCTCTTGCGTGGAGGCCAGCGCGGTCAACCGCCAGGTGGTGATGTCGTCGGCCAGTGGAAGATCGAGCGTCAAGTTGCCGCCTTCGTCGGTCACTGTCTCGGCGCTCCAGTACAGCGTCTCCGGGAAGATCTGCCGCAGGGGGAACGGCTCACCCGGGGCTGGCGCCGGAGTCAACGTCGGCGTTGTCGGTGCCTCCAGGGGCGCCTCCGTCGGCGCCGGGGTGGGTGCGGCGGTCGCCTCTGCCTCTCGTTCCACCGCTCCCGTGGGTTCCATGGCCTCCTCGGCCGGCGCTTCCGTCGGCGCGCGCGCGCAGCCGGTCACCCACCCGACAGGCCCCGCGTAGAGGGCTGGATTGCCCAGCGTCTGGGTCAGGCCGGACCGTAGACCGGGTACGAACGGCAGGTAGATGACGAGCGGAACGAGCAGCAACCCCAGCAGCGTGGTAGCCCAGCCGGCGCGCGACCACCCTTCCAGCACCAACCCCTGACCCAGCGTCGCCAGCGCAAACACCACCACCAAGAACGTGACCACGAGCAGGATCAACAGCGGCCCGGTCAGGTCGTCGCCCCGTGCGGCGAGCACGACCAGCAGCCCACCCAGCGCCAGGTACGCCGCCAGCAGCCCTGTCGCCAGTTGCACCCGTGTATCGGGTCGGCGCCAACCGTGGACGGTCAGTCCAGCCAGAAGGCCGATCACGCCCGCGAGGATCACCATAGGTGCACCGACGCCGGCGACGGCCCACAGCAGCCACATCAGTCCGCCGCCGATGAGCGCCAGAAGCGGCGATCCGAGGAGCAGCGCCAATCCACCGATCAGCACGCGGCGCAGGGCGCGGCCCAGGACGCGCGTTGGCCTCAGACCCTGCACCGCGACGAGGCCCACCAGCAGCGGGAGCAGCGAGATTACCATGCCCAGCCGGCTGGCAAGGGCTGCCTGCCCGGTGGCCGTCTCCTTCTCCTCAGCAGTGGACTGCGCCGAGAGAGTGAAATCGGTCCCCGGTACGCCGGCCCACGCCGCCCGGGCGGCCACGTCCTGCGCTGCCCGTATCCCCGCTTCCACGTCGAAGCCCTGCACGTGCCCCTGTCGCTTCAACATTTCTCGCTCCAGGAGAAAGTAGGCCTGGGCGAAACTCGGGGGCTGCGATTCGACCGCGTACACCGACTCGTCCACCACGCCGATCCCCAGTGCGGTTTGGACGGGCTGCCCCATCGCCTGGTCGGCCGGTGTGATCGTGGTCTGGAACTTGAGGTGGGCCACGTCGCCGGGCCGGTATCGATCCTGATCAGCCGCCACCGCCACGGCCACCCGGCGCGGGGCGCCCACCACCACTACCCGGGTGTCGCGCAATATACTGCCATTGGCGTAGATGCGATAGGCGCGCAGTTCGAGCGTGCCGACCATCGTCCCGTCCAGGTCAAGGACGAAGACCGCCTGCCCATCCTCGACCGGGGCGGAGAGCGCGGCGACCATCTGTCCTGCTCGCACGACGTCTACATAAATGACCTGAGCAGCGCCCTCTTCGGCTCCGGCGACCAACGCCTCGGCCCGCAGCGTGTCGCCAACTTCATAGACGGCGCGCTCGGCGCGCAGGAGGAGCGTCTGAGCGACGCGGTCACCCTCAAAGGTGAAGGCAGCGTTTCCCTCGGCCTCCTGTGCGTCACGGGCACGAACGTCGATCTGCGTGACAGGGCCGGCTGGGACGTGCCGGACCTCGGCCAGCCCAAATGGGCCGCTGGTAAGCGTGTACTTCTCGCCATCCACCCTTGCCGTGAGCTCCGTCTCAGCCGGCTGCCCGTCGGGGTAGGCGGTCAGGATGAAGATCGCGTTTTCGACGCCGGGCTTGATCCGTCCCCCCTCGGGGATAGCACGGATGAGGATCGGCTGTGCGGCGACAGGGAGCATGCGGCGAATGCCTTCTCGCCGCCCACCGGTGTCCACGACCTCGACTTCCAGGTCGAACGGCGCTGGCTCCTCCAGCGCCGAGCGGCCGAAAGAGGGCGGCAGATCGAGCGTGAACGCAAACGTGCCCTCCTCGTCAGTCTTTCCCGTCAGTTGCACTGCCTGCGACCGCTCTGGTTCTCCGACGTAGCCCCGAAGCATCACCTGGCCTCCCTCCACCGGCTTGCCGAAGAAGTACTCCGCCCGCACGAAACCCGTCACGCGCTCGCCGGGGCCATAGAATGAGCGGTCGGTCTCAAGCGTGATGCGGAAGGCGGGCAGATCGTAGGCGCCGACCCCAATCGTTCGCTCCGAGACCGTGTCGCCCGGCACGTCGCCCGCAGCCTGGCGGAGCGTGGCCCGCAGCGTGTAGTCCCCGTAAATGGCATCGGGCGGGAGTGAGAAATCGACGCCTGCGACGCCGAAATCGGAGGCGGCCACTGTACGTCTCTCCAGGCGTTCACCGGCAGCATCGAGCAGGGCGAACGCGATTTCCTGCCCGGCTGCAGGCCGGAGCCCCACAGCGTCGAGGGCCAGCGCTCGCACGTGGATTGTCTGACCGCGTCGGTAGACTGGCTTGTCTGAGCTGAGGAACACTTTGTAGTCCCTGGCGATGGTGATGGGGCGCACGATTTCGTCCTCGCCGCCAGCCGAGGTGGTCTGGATGACCAGGCTGGCTTGGCCCTGCAGTTCGTCGGGGATGGTGAAAGCCACGTCGGCGGTGCCGTTGGCGTCAGTATGGCCGGTGTAGACGATGCCGGCCAGACCTGGCGTGCGCCCGACCCGCACGACGACCTCGGCACCCTCGATGGGCTCAGCCTCGGCAGCACGCTCACCGGCGGAGCGGACCAGGACCCGCAGCGCAGCCCTGCTGCCCGGAGCCGCTCGGTCCTGGCCGAAAACCAGCGTCTCGTGTGGCCTGGCTGGCGAAGGGTAGCGAAGTATCTGGGTGGTATTGAGCGTGAATACCAGGATCAGCAAAGCCAGCAGCCCCTGCGCGATTAACCCCCGCCGCCGCCACAGCCCCCACCACGGGCGGCGCTCGGTGCGGGCGCGCAATCGATCGCGGATGCGCCCGTCGGCCAGCGCCGGCAACTGCAACGGGGTGAGTGCCGTGTCGAAGGTGGCATCCAGTTCCTGCCGCAGCGCACGCAATCGTTCCAGTTCAGCCGCGCACTGGGAGCACTTCGCCAGGTGGGCCTCCACCCGTGCCCGTTCCCGCTCGTCCATCTCCCCATCCAGGTACGCCAGCAGTTCCGCTTCGAAGTGCGGATCCATCACGCTATACCCCCGCCTCTTTCTGCTGCTCACCTTCTACCAATTGCAACCGCTCCTTTAGCTTGCGGTGGGCATAATAAAGCCGTGACTTGACGGTGCCTTCGCTGATGCCCAGCGTCTGTGCGATCTCGCTGTAGGAAAAGCCCTGCTGGTAGCGCAGGAGGACGACGATGCGCTGGGCTTCCGAGAGCTGATCCACTGCCTGCCACAGCGAGACTGCTCGTTCTCGTCGCACGGCGACGCCCTCGGGGTCGTGGTTGGGGTGTGACGATGGGATGCGCTCCAGCCGCTCCTCGATCCCGTCCCAGTCTGCCGACGGGAGCCGCTTGCGCCGCATCCGCGAGCGGCAGCGGTTCACGGTGACGCGGTAGAGCCACGTCTCAAAGCGAGCCGGCCCCTCCACGCGATAGTTGGGCAATGCGCGCAGCACGTCGAGAAACGTCTCCTGTACTGCTTCCTCCGCTTCCCCACCGTTCCGCGTGACGAAAAAGGCGGTGCGATAGACGTAGTCCTTGTACCGATCGTAGAGTGCCTCGAAGGCCCGCGGCTGGCCGCGCTGGAAGCGGCGGATCAGGTCGTACGTCGGTACCTGCGTCGAATCGCTCTGTCGGCGGTCGGCGAAAAGGACGCCGAAAGGGATACAGACCTGGCAACGGCCGAGGAGGGCCACACCCGTGCCGGGTTGACCGTTTCGGACGCGTTGGATAAGTCTGTCGGTGAATGCGGTCACCCTCGCCTCCGGGCAGAATTGCCTCCTATAAGTATCATGCGCTCAGGCGATCAGAAGTTCAAATTGCAGCAAGGTGCGTGGCTTTTTGTGGAAGGATCGGGTCTGAGAGTCTGGAACGTAGGTGGTGGCCGCAGATCGTTGTGTCTCGTAGTAGCGACTTCAGTCACCGTCAAAGCAGGGGAGGCGGCTGAAGTCGCTACGGGGAGTCTATGACAAGTCGCGTGCCGAGATGCTAGTTCTTCAGAAAGCCCTTGAGCCTTCGGGAGCGCACAGGATGCCGCAGCCGGCTCAGTGCCTGTGACTCGATCTGGCGTATGCGCTCGCGCGTCACTCCCAGCTTCTTGCCCACCTCCTCGAGCGTATACGTCTCGCCGTCCACTAGCCCATAGCGCAGTTGCAAGATGCGCACCTCGCGCGGTGGTAGATCCTGCAGAATGTGCTGCAGCTCCTCCCGCAACATCGAGGAGGTTACCGCGTCGTCCGGGGCGGTGACCTCCTCGTCCTCGATGAAATCGCCCAGTTCGCTGTCCCCTTCGTCGTCGATGGACATGTCCAACGAGAGAGGCTGGCGCGCCACCTTGATCATTTCCTCTGCCTTTTCTGTAGGAATCTCCAGCGCCTTGGCCAGCTCTTCCGACGTAGGGTCTCGTCCCAGTTCCTGTGTCAGGCGATGGGAGGCCCGCAGCAATTTGTTGATCTGATCGCCCATGTGCACCGGTACGCGGATCGTCCGGCTCTGATCGGCGATCGCGCGCGTGACCGCCTGCCGAATCCACCACGTTGCGTAGGTCGAGAATTTGTGCCCCAGCCGGTAGTTGAATTTGTCAGCGGTCCGTATAAGCCCGATGTTGCCCTCCTGAATCAGATCCAGGAAAGGGACACCGCGGCCGATATACTTCTTGGCCACGCTGATCACCAGTCGAGAGTTGGCGCGGATGATGTGCTCACGCGCAGCTAGGCCGTCTAGCACAGTCTCCATCAACCCGGTCCGTTCTTCGGGTTCGATATCCCCCGCGTCCAACTCCTTTTGGGCGAGCTTGCCTGCCTCCATACGCTTGGCGAGTGCGACTTCCTCCTCAGCTGTGAGCAATGGCACCCGTCCGACTTCCTTGATGTAGAGACCGATCGTGTCGTCAATTCTGACCGTGTCGAAATATGTCTCCAGATCGGCAGGTGCATCCGTCCGAGTGGATTCATCGGACATATTGTCTCCTTCCTTGTCCTCTGGGGAGCCTATCTCGACGCCGGCTTCCATCAGCGAAGCTAAGATATCCTCAAGTTCCTCTATGTTCTCTTCGGCGTGGGGAAAAACGGTCAGGATATCCTCGTATGTGACAAAGCCCTGCTCAGCCGCCTTGGCCAGCAAGTATTCCTCGCCACTCAGCTCTTCTTCCTCTACTAACTCGTTTTCTTGATACAGCATCTTTCACCCGGTAATCCAATACTTTTTACATAAACGGGGTGGCTGGTCTGCACGAATTTCATAGAATCTCCAGCCAACACCGCCAAGTCCTCTTTTACGTTGCCTTCTCCTGGTTTAAAACCAATACGGTTCAGATAAGACTTCCGAAGTCTGTCTCGTCCATAACTGAACTGTATTGAGTTCAGAACCCCACTATCTTATCATAGGATTGTTTAATTGGCATTAGAAAAGCATCAGAGATCCAGTTGAACTGGCCTCGCGGCTTTTCCGGTTTACGTTGTCTCCGCCGCCACGTCTCAACGTGTATACGCGCGAGGATACGGGAGAGTAGCGATCCCCATGGAAGCGGTTGAACAGCGCCAGGTTGTTGGCCCCTTGGATACCCCCGGGAGCGGTTGAGTCATAGAAGTTGCCGCGAGACAACCATCTACTCAGTCAGAAGAGACCCAAACGCAAACGTGCCGCATTTTACACCCTTTTAATCCGTGAGGCAAGTCTCAGTTGGAAGAGATTGCGCGCGCGCGCGGGTTGACTTACTCGACAGATTGCCGTATACTCACACCGTTCCCTGCGCAGAACGGTGAATTTCGAGAGGTAAGTATGGATCTGAAGCCCGCCTCCCCCGAGACGATTCTGGACAGGCTGGGGACGCCCTGGGACGAGGTCGTCCGCCTGACCGATGAACACACGATGGCTGTCCAGGGGTGGTTGTCCACGCGCGCACCGTCTGCCGAGCGGTTCGAAACCCTCGGCTTCACCGCCGGCTCCAGCGGACTCGCTGTTCGGCTCCTCAACCTGGCGCTCGGTGGCAGGTACCCCCCGGGGATAGACGACCAGGTCATCTCTGCCGACATCGAAGCCGTCAAGAGCTTCTTCGCCAGCCGGTCTGTGCCCTGGTATTGGTGGCTTGGTCCCAATCCTTGCCCGCCGGATATGGCCCGGCGCCTGGAGAATCACGGCTTGGCGTTCGATCCGCCCCCGCTGCCAGCGCTGGTGGCCGCTTTGCCGGCCCGGTGCTCGTCGCTCAACCCGGATGCCCGAGTCTGGCTGGCGGCCTGTCGCGCAGACCTGGAGGCCGCCAGCGCCATCCGTCGGATCGCGTTTCGCTTCCCCGCTGGCGCTGCCGTAGACTACTTCCAGGCCATGGCCGATGACTGGTTGAAAGGGGATCCGGCTCGTCTCTACCTGGCCCGCCTCGGCGATGGCCCGCTGGCAGCTATCGGCGCGCTGGTCACGGGCGCCGGGATCCCGGGCGTATACGTGATGGCCACCCTGCCTGAGTGGGCCCGTCGCGGGCTCGGCAAGGCGATTCTGGCTCGCATCATCGCCGACGCGGCAGCGGATGGACACCACCTGATCGCGCTCACCGCCTCCAGGCTGGGCTATCGCCTCTACCGGCAATTTGGCTTCGAGCACGTTTTCGACTATATGATCTATCACCCATCCGGCTAGCAGAACAGGAAGAGATGGTTTCAGACCCGGCGTGCCTCAGCGCGCAGCTATACGCGACGAAAGAGCCATTGGCTGTTCGCGTTCGAACCCACAAGTTGTTCACCCAGCCGCCGGTCGATTTCCTGGCGTGGGTGCTCGGTCACGTTACCTGGCGCGGCGATGAGCGGGTCCTGGACGTCGGCTGCGGGTCGGGGGCATACGTCGAGCCACTCTGCGGGCGATTGACTCACGGGGGATGTATGTTGGCTAGCGACGTCTCGTGGGGCATGCTGCGCGATGTGGCTGCCAAATCACTGCCGGTCAGCGTCGTGCTCCTCAACGCCGACGCGATGCGCCTCCCGCTCCCCGATGGCTGCTGCGACGTCGTGTTGGCCAACCACATGCTTTTCCACGTCCCGCACATGGAGGCGGCAGTGATCGAGTTCTACCGCGTGTTGCGGCCGGGCGGCCATCTTCTGGCGGCGACCAACGCGCGGGATGCGATGCGGGCCTTTATCACGGAGATGGAGCAGGCTGGTCGCGCTCTAGGTTGCCCGGGAGTGACGCTCCCTGTCTCGCCGCACGTGCGCTTCACGTTAGAAAACGGCTGGGCCGTCCTTAGCCCGTGCTTCCCAGACGTAGTCCGGGACGTCGTCGAAAGCGCGCTGGTCTTTTCTGATGCGGCGCCCGCCGTGGCCTACATCGATAGCCTCCGGCCTACGTACGAACCCTGGCTCCCGGTCGGCATAGCCTGGAAAACGTTGATTGAACAAGTCGAGCGGCAGATCCGTGCCCACATCGTTGCCCAGGGTGCATATCGGGTGGCGAAAATGGGCGGTGTGTTCATCGCTACGCGCGAGATGTGAGGGAATTCCAGAATAATGTTTGTCCCAGAGCCAGTTTTGGCAGTCTAATGCACAAGGCGCAAGTGGGCACCTTTCTGGAATTCCCTAAGCTTTTCCAGGCTTGTCTGCAACATTGTTGCGTTTGCAATACATCTTCGTTTGCGAGTTCTGGTATAGTTCAAAAGCTGGAAAAGCCTGAAAGGAGGAAGTCATGGCCCAAACGTATACGGAAGCACAGGTGGTCGCTTGGTTGGAGGAAAACCTGCCCACCTGGAGCCTGGAGGATAGCTTTCTGACCCGTACCTATGTGACCAAGAACTGGCAGTTGACGCTGCTGCTGAGCAACACGATCGGCTACCTGGCCGAGGCGGCCTGGCACCACCCTGAGCTGACCCTGAGCTATCCCCGGCTGACGGTGCGCCTGCAGACCCACGACGCCGGCGGGATCACCGACAAGGACTTCGAGTTAGCCCGCCGGATCGAGGAGGTCGTCACCTGGCAACCGGACCCAGGCGACGCGCTGGAGGGCACGCCCAACCGCTGGGTGGAGTAGCCTGAAGGTGTAATTCGAATCTTGCCCGCTCGTTGGGCGCACTGGCTCAGTGTAGCTCTACTGTCTTGTTGCCCAGGTTGGCCTTATCCCTGCCCTGATTACATTGTCTGCGCCTGCAGATGTCGACGGCCGCCAGCAGGCGCTCTGGCGGATCGCCCTTGCTGACGAAGACGTCGGCGCCGGCCGCCAGCGCTGCCTGGCGTGCTTCTGGCCGTCCACTCAGCGCGACGATCTTCATGTGTGGGCAGCGTGCGCGCAGAGCAGGCAGCAGACCCGGTTTTGTCTTTTTCGGAAGACCGGCGGTCTGGCGGCCTGGCAACTCCCAGTCAAGCAACACCAGGTCTGGCCGCCGGACCGCCGCCAGCTCCAGTGCCTCTTCCACGTTCTCAGCCTCGCCAACCACGGCTACGCCCGGTTCCTGCTTCAATAGCAGCTGCAGTGCCGAGCGCACCTGAGGCTGATCGTCGGCGATCAGTACGCGCACGCTATCCTGCCCCCGCCAGCACGACCAGTACCACCGCCAGGGCCGTGACGGCTAACCCGGTCAGGGCCAGCAGGTTCATCAGATTGTGCATCTGCTCGCACGCGTTTCGCTTTGTCTCCAACATGGTCACTCACCTCCACCCGCCCATT
>Ga0180433_10002415_pt1 | contig 28793 bp, 24 predicted proteins | sample SS_ome_8_FD_132980 | JGI IMG/M metagenome (GOLD analysis project Ga0180433, IMG submission 132980) | Hypersaline lake sediment archaeal communities from the Salton Sea, California, USA - SS_1_D_1 metaG | ecosystem: Environmental > Aquatic > Non-marine Saline and Alkaline > Hypersaline >... | reverse complement strand
TTTTAATTAGCAGGTCAAGGCCCGGCTGGTTTTTGGTATCAATTGTTTTGGTTGAATTTTTGGCCCTGTTATATTTCTCCATAAATTTATTGTAATCATCAAGCTCTGCCAGTCCTGAATATAGTTTTCTTACAATCATTTTATTCTCTGTCAGGGTTCCGGTTTTATCGGTACATATTACGGATACGCTTCCGAGTGTTTCAACGGAACTCAGTTTTCTTACTATGGCGTTATTTTTTGCCATTTTTTGAACGCCAATCGCAAGAGATACGGTGACTATTGCAGGGAGGCCTTCCGGTATGGAGGCAACTGCAAGTGCGACGGCAACCAGGAACATCTCTGATGCAGGATTGCCTTTAAGCAACCCTGCCGCAAAAACTATTGCGCTGACAGCAAGGCATATTATCCCGATTCTTTTACCAACGGTTTTAAGTTCAACCTGTAGAGGGGTTAGCTCGTCTTCACCCTGGACCATGCTGGCAATTTTGCCGATTTCAGTGCTATGGCCCGTGCCGGTAACAGCAGCTATGCATCTTCCCTTGACGACGGTTGTACCGCTGAAAAGGCAGTTTTCCATATCCCCGAGCGGGATTTTTTCTTTGCTCAGTGGTTCGGAATTTTTATTTACTGCAAGGGATTCTCCGGTAAGTATCGATTCGTCAAGCTTGAGGTTTGTTTGGCCTACGACTCTGCAGTCTGCGGGGACAAGGTCTCCTGCCGTTAGCTTTATAATATCTCCGGGGACGAGATTTCTGGAGTATATCTTTTTTTCCTTACCTCCCCTTATTGCGAGGGCAGTTGGGGAAGAAAGCTCTTTTAAGGCCAGGAGCGCCTTTTCGGCCCGGTATTCCTGGATAAACCCCAGGACTGAATTTAATATTAATATGGATAATATTACTATTGCGTCCGTGGTTTCCTTTATTATGATGCCGGAAATAAACGCGGCGGCAATGAGTATCCATATCATGAAATCATTAAACTGGGAGAAGAATATCCTTAAAGGGGACCTGCCCTTTTTTTCTTCAAGCTCATTATACCCATATTTCGCAATCCTTCTGCCTGCTTCTTCTTCGCTTATGCCTGTTTTTAAATCGGTATTTAGTTTTTGAGCGATTTCATTTACCGGCCTGGTATGCCAGGGTATAGTTTCGATAGCGGTAGTTTCAGAAATGGGTTCGCTTATTTTATTTTTATCTTCTATTCTCAATTTAGATATTGCCTGCCAGAGTAAAGAGTATTCGAAAAATTACGGTTCCCGATCGTTATAATATTAAAGCATATATACTGATATGAGTAAATTATAAAATATATGGGTTAGCATTCCTCCCAGATGTCATGGAACATTTCCCATTCTGAAATATGGCTGCTTATGTATTTTTCCATTATGCGTAAAACCATCTCCATATTTTCTTTTATTAATGTTTCCTTATCCCCTTCCCTTATTAATTTTAAGGGCCTGTCAATTACCTGGATATGGTTATATTTGCCTTTTCTCCATATAAAGCTGGGCACCAGCTCTGCGCCGGACTTTAATGCGATCTGGAGGGCCCCTGTGGGAAAATGGGCTTTTTTGCCAAAGAAAGTGAACGGCTTTGCCGCAAGTCCGGTAGGATCCCAGTCTGATGGGATGGCTACTATTCCATTTTCCTTCAGTATCCTGAAAACGTTTAACATTCTGTTTATATAAAGAGTGTTCAGGCCTTTGGACAATCTTTTAGACTCAAAAAATTTATTGGTCAGTTTGCTCTTTCTAACCAGACTCACTCCCCAGATGTCGTATCCTTCGATAGCAATTCTGCATGCGCCCCACTCAAAATTGCCGATGTGAGCGGTGAAGATAACGACGCCTTTCCCTTTTTTAAGAGCGCTGTCGAGATTGTCCAGGCCCCTGATTTCAACCCTTTTTTTTAATTTTTCTCCTGAAATGACAGAGTGTTTGAGAAAATCAGCGATATTTTTTGCCCAGTTCACAAAAATGGCAATAACCAGTCTTTTCGCCTTTTTGCTGCTGGCATCGATACCGAGTACTCTACTGACATTTTTTTTGGCGACTTTAACACTTGGTATGCTTAAAAGCCATAGCCGGGCGCCAAATTCTGCAATGAGATATGTTACAGGATAGGGAGTCGTTATTACTATGAATTCAAGGATTCTATACCCGATATATGTAAACATCCCTGCTCTCTTTCTTGTATAAATATTGTATAATGATAATAGATTTTCGTTTTAAATGAAAGTTCGGAAGATGTCTAAACGCTGGAATTTTTGATAAAAAGTGTTTTTTGTTTGAAAAAAAATATAAAAAGTGCAAATGGGAATGGTAAGGAGGTTTGTTTATGCAGAATATTGAAGTTAAAACCCTGGGCCTGGCAAAAATATTGAATTATAAATCAACAGGGGGGCCGGTAGTAAGCATATATCTTATGGTTGACCGTTCCAGAACTTCTAAGAAGGATTATCAAACAAAACTTAATTCGATGATTACAGCAAGTAAAGAAAAACTGGATAGAGATGAGACCATAGACAGGAATGAAAAGAAGGAGATATATGAGATATATGAAAAGGCCAGGTCTTTTGTAAATGATAAATTCAGGGCAGATTCGGCCAGAACACTTGCAATTTTTTCTTCCGGCGACGGTATGTGGGAAGAATTCAGGATACCTATCATAATGAAGTCCAGGATAATAGTTGATCCAAAGCCATACACAAAGAATATAAGGGCTCTTATCAATAATTCGAAGAAATATGGAGTTTTAATGATAGACAGGGAAAAAGCCCAGGTTTGTTCTATCTATCTCGGTGAGCTTAATGAATATCTTGGAGCGTTTATAAGCGATGTTCCCTCGAAGGTGAATTATAGGAGCCAGGCGGTCTTAAGGGAGAAAAAGCTTTCAAGTAGATTTGAAGAGAAGTTGCATCATTTTTTCAAAATGCTGAATGAAAAAGTACTGGAGCTTTATAAGGAAAAGAAGTTTGATTACCTTATATTATCTGGCAGGAAAGAAATTCTCCCCGGGTTTAAAAATTATATGCACAGCTATCTACAATCCGTATATATAGGCAGTATCGACGAGGAACCCGATTCGAAGATTTCGGCGATTATAGAAAAAGCGAAAAAGGTTATTGAAGAATTTGAAGGTAAGACAAAAGATGAACTTATTAATAAGCTGATTAACGAATATAATCCTAACGGATTGAGCGTGATGGGAATCGATGCAACTATAAAATCATTATTATCGGAGCAGATAAGAATTTTGATATATGATAGCAAATTTACGCACAGTGGTTATGTTTGCAGGAGTTGCGGTTATCTGACTGCAGAAAAAAAGGACAGGTGCCCATATTGCGGGGGAGAGATATTATTTTATAATGATGTTATTGACGAAATTGTTGAAAATGCTCTGGGACAGGGTTGCGAAATAGTCGATGTAGAAGGGAACGATAACCTGGTCAGGGCAGGGAGCATAGGTGCCGTTTTGAGGTACAGGCGATAGGGAATGCTATAAGGAATTAAAAAGATAAAAATTTATTTCGATTTCTTTAATTCGGTAAGTTCCCTTGTAAACTGTTTTACGTTATTAAACTGTTTATAAACTGAAGCAAATCTTATATAGGCAACCTTATCCAGGTTCTTGAGTCTTTTTAAAACCAGGTTTCCTATCTCACTGGAACGTATTTCGTTTGAAGGCAGGCTGGAAATTTCATTTTCAATGTCGTCTACGATCTTATTCAATTGTTCGGTGTTTATATTCCTTTTGATGCACGCCCTGATAAGTCCGCTCAGTATTTTGTTTCTATCAAATGGCTCTCTTGTGTTATCTTTTTTAATAACTGCAATTGGCTGGCTTTCCACCCTTTCATAGGTGGTAAATCTTTTACCGCATTTTTCACATAATCTCCTTCTCCTGACACAGTCTTTCGGCTCCGTTAATCTGGAATCAATAACTCTCGTGTCGGGATTTGAACAAAATGGACATTTCATTTTTATATTCCTCTAAAAAATGGTTTAAATATTTTTTTCATCAGGGGGCTTATAGCTTTTCTGTTCTCCGTGTAATAGGATTTAAGGAGACCGAAGCTTTTAATACTGTAGATTATTGTTATAAGTAATCCAAAAATAAGCCACCAGGAACTTCTCTCATAAATCAAAAGAAAAAATGAAAAGGAAAAAAATCCCAGTACAGTTGATACATAAGAGTCCTTTACTATAAAAAGGGCGACAGGTATGAAGACAAGGTAAAGGAACAGAAATGATAGCGGCGAGAGGTAGAGTAATCCTCCCAAAAATGTTGAAACACCTTTGCCTCCACTGAATCCTATGTAAATCATCCAGTTGTGTCCTATGACTGCAAAAACGACCGCAAGCAGCGGTACGAAAATATGACTTGAAAAAATGGAAGCGATATAGGCGCAAAGAGCACCCTTGGCAATGTCTAAAATTATTACGGCTATACCAAGAAATTTTCCTGTATTTGTGATTGCGTTCATGCCGCCTACATTTCTGCTGCCTTCATTTCTTATGTCAATACCCCTGATTTTCCCAGCGATGTAAGCAGATGGGAATGAACCAATAAGGTAAGAAATAATTAAAATAGCTGCTGTGTTAATATAGAAGTTTTGAAAGATCATTTCTTTATCCTGATTCTAAATAATCATAAAAAGCTATCCCCGGCCAAAAAAATTGCTGTTAGCTTTACATATCTAATTCTTTTACTTCTATATCTGGATTATATCATAAAGGCGGCTCATTAAAAGCAGGTTAATATAATCATAAATTAATATTAATTATATATATTAATGTGATATAATTAAAATTAATATTATTTTGTTTCGGCTCCGTTGGATGGTGATGAATAATTTTTAAGAAAGCAGCCCTGAAGAGGAGAAAGCGATAATAATATATGATATATATAAAATAAAAAGTGCTTTGACAATAGGAGCTGAGTTGTTCTATAATTCTTATGCAAAAATTGAATTTGTTACCACAACAGAGATAGTATCTCTGTCACGAGGCCTCTTAGGAGGCCTTTCTTATTTGGCAGGAAGACATGAACGAAAAGGTAATTTTTTACATTGACGGATTAAATCTTTATAACGGACTAAAAAGAGCCGGTCTAAGGAAATATTACTGGCTGGATTTAAGGAAGCTGGCAGAGAAGTTATGTCTCCCGAACCAGAGCGTAGGAGAGATAAAATATTTTACAAGCATGGTTTCAACTAGATTTGATGAGGAAAAATACTACAGGCAGTCTTCTTATATAAAAGCATTAAGGACCCTTGATGATATTAGTATATTTCTGGGAAGGCATCAGAAAGGAGTAACCGTTTGCAGCAGATGCGGGAAAGTTTTTAAGAACTTCAGTGAAAAGATGACTGACATGAATATAGCAGTCGAGATATTTAAAGATGCTTACCAGAAGAAATGCAATACCCAGGTGCTTATATCCGGCGACAGCGATATGGTGCCGGTTTGTAAAGCGGTACTCGAGTTATTCGATTTAAAACTGGTTATATTTTTTCCTCCCTACAGGGAAACGGATAGGTTGAAGGAGTTTTGCCATTTCAGCGCTAAAATTTTTACAAATTATTTTAAGAAGAGCCAGTTTCCGGATATAGTTATTGACAGGGAAGGCAATGAGATAAAGAGGCCCGATTACTGGAAGTAAGAAGCTGTTAGAAACTAGAAAAATTTCAGTAAACTCGAAAAATAAATTTCCTATTGACAATAAATATGGTTAGTTATAATATGTAGTAACTTAATAAGGGCACTGGTAAAAGTAAGTCTACAATAGGAGATTTGGATGCAGAGAACAGGTGACTTAAAGTTAATTCAGGAACTTAACAGGTCTATAATTCTAAAAACCATACAAAATTATGGACCCATTTCCAGAAGTGAAATAGCACGAAAAAATAAGATCAGCTCTACAACAGTAACCGAGGCAGTTAAAAAATTAATCAAACAGGGTCTCGTATATGAAGAAGGTATAGGCAAATCAAGCGGTGGCAGAAAGCCGATACTGATAAAATTTTCATCGGACAGCAAGTTTATAGTAGCAGTTGCGATTACGAATTCTTACGTGAAGATAGCGGAAACAAATCTTGATGCAGAAATAAAAAGACAGGAAATTTATCCCGTGAATAAATTGACAGGGAAAGGATTTATTGAATACTTTATTAGTTCAATACATGAATTCTTAAAGGTTTATTCTAAAGACGATTTAAAAAAGTGTGTGGGAATTTCTATTACTTCCCCTGGAATTATAAGTGTAGATAGGGCTGTAATCCATGAAAATACGAAGCTGAAGTTAAAAAACGTACCATTAAAAGAAATAGTAGAAAAAAGATTCAAGCTTAAAGTCTGGCTGGAAAATGATACGAATGCGATTGTGATGGCAGAGAAAAGATTCGGGGCGCATAAGAAATTAGAAAATCTGGTATACATTACGATCGGGGATGGAGTAGGAGCCGGGATTGTAGTAAATGGACATATATTCCGGGGCAGCAGCGGAGGAACAGGTGAATTTGGTCATACCACTATAGATAAGAATGGGGTTGAGTGTGATTGCGGCAATAGGGGTTGTCTTGAAAACTATATTAACTGGACTGCTATTTATTCTAAGATACTGGCGTATGCTGAAAGCGGGAAAGATACCATGATGGTTAAGCTTTCAAAAGGAGATATTAAGAAGGTGACACCTTATATATTTCGTGAAGCGCTGGATAAAAATGATGAGCTTGCAAAGGAAATTACGGTTGAGGCAGCCAGGTACCTTGCCATAGGGATTGTTAATCTGGTCAACATGTTAAATCCGGATGTAATAATACTTGGTGGAAAGCTTGCGTATAACAATTTTTTCCTTATTTCCGAAGTTAAAAAATTAGTGCTGGAAAAGGCACTAAAAATTTTAACAAATAAATTAGAATTTTGTTCCATTTCTATAGGGAAAGATTTCAGGATAATTGCTTCTGCCGCTATTCCTTTGAAAGAAATATTCCATTTTTCTGTTTCTTCCTGAGATAAAAATAAATTGAAACTGTGAATTTGTTATATATAAAAAAAGAAATATCTTTTTTGAAATAGAGGGGGTGGTTAATAATTAAAGTGTGGAAAATTTTCTTTATCGATTGATATAAGCAAGAAAGGAGGCTTTATGAAAAAAAATAATGAGATTTGTTCAGGTATGCCTTGAGTTCCGCTAAAAACTAAAGCCCCAAACAAATCTCAGAAAAGATTTTAATAGAAATCGTCGTATAAGTAAATTTGTTAAAAGGAGAGTGTATAAAAAATGAAAAAATCATTATGGTTGTTTTTTGTGATACTTCTAACTGTTTCATTAATCACAACCTTCTCGCTTGCAGGTTGTAAGGTAGAAGCAGATGATGGAGAAACGGAAGAAGTAGAAACGACAGATACTGGAGAAGATGATGCTATAGCAGAAACAGATATTGAGACTACGGAAGCTCTGGAAGGAACGGTTGAATTTGGCAGCTGGAGAACTGAGGATATCGCTTTGTGGGATTCGATGCTTGCCAATTTTACTGAAAAATACCCGGATGTAACAGTTAATTTCCAGCCGACAAAAAATACAGAATATGATGCACAACTTACGTCTGCACTGGAAACCGGCGTGGGACCGGATATAATGTTCCTGCGTTCTTTTGACGATGGTGAAGCTATCTACGATGCAGGTTATCTGGTTGAGTTGGGTGATGAGGTATCGGCATTGTCGGACTTTCCTGATGCAGCAATAAATGCATGGGCTACTGATGATGGTGTCATATATGGGGTACCAATGGCTGGTGTAACTCATGGTATTTTTTACAACACTGCTATTTTTGATAAGTATGGGCTGACAGAGCCGGCAACATGGGCAGAATTTCTCGATGTTTGCCAGACTTTAAAAGACAATGGAGAGACTGTGATTGCCCAGGGTACAAATGATAGATGGGATTTATACGAGGTAATGTACAGTGGACTGGGCGCTAATTTCTATGGCGGCGAGGAAAGCAGGCAGGCGCTTGTTGCCGGGGAAATGAAAATGACCGACCAGCCATTTGTAGATGCATTTGCAGCTATGGACCAGCTGCAGCCCTATTTCCCTGATGGTTATGAATCTATTGATTATGTTGGCATGCAGCAGCTTTTCGGAACCGGACAGGCCGCTATGTATGTAGGAGGATCATGGGAAATAGCCACCTTTGAGGGTCTTGGATTAACTGATATTGGCTGGTTCCCGCCACCTGTTGAAAATGAAGGCGATACACTGCAGTACTGCTTCCATGTTGATTACGGTATAGGGGTAAACAAGGATTCGGAAAACCTGGATGCAGCGCTGGCACTTGCAAACTGGCTCGCAACACCTGAGTTTGCAGCAATAATGATGGAGGAAACACCCGGGTTCTTCTCATATGTACCCGGTGATTACACGATATCCAACGAGCTGGCATCAGAAATGATTGCTGCAGCAAGTGATGCTGATGTAACCATAAGAACTACCTGGGAGAAATTAATGTCAGGTGTACCTTCAGGATATGATTTGATGCTTGAAGCTATGGCAGGTATTCTAATTGATGAATACACTCCTGAAGAAGCAGCAGCTCATGTTCAGGATGGTCTGGAGCAATGGTATGAACCTATGCAGTAGTAAATAGGTATTTCTCTCGTCTCGTCTCCCGTAATTGATGAGGTTGTCCTGGTAGTCTTAATCTACCAGGACAACCAGTAAAGGTTCGATAACTATAGATTTATTTTTTATTGGTATCAAGAAGTGAAGAAGGATTTATTAAATATCAGGAGAAATTTATGACTGAAACTTACAGGAAGAAAAAAAATTATTTTATTCTTCTTTTTCTGGCAGGCGGATTTATTGTGTATACAGTTTTTCTGGTCGTTCCGATATTGCATGCAATGTTTTTCAGTCTGTTCGGCGGTCCCGGAATAGTTCCAAAAGAATTTGTCGGCTTCCAGAATTATATAACTCTTTTTACCCAGGGCATTTATAGCGAAAGGTTTTTTAATGCCTTCAAAAATACTGTTATATTTTTCTTAATAGTGACTTTTTTTCAGAATGTCATTGGATTTTTTATAGCAATTATGGTCACGAGGAAATTTGCCGGTAATGAATTTTTCAGGAGAATAAGTTTTTTGCCCACCACGTTATCAGTAATAGTGGCCGGATTTTTATTTACTTTAATATTAAATCCTGTCTGGGGGATTTTTGATAAATTGCTTGAAGCAATAGGGCTGGGATTTCTGGTAAGGCCATGGCTTGGTACCCCATCCATAGCCCTGGTAGTTATAGCGATTGTTACAAGCTGGCAGTTTTTGGGTACGTCAATTATTTTTTATACCGCAGGTATCGATACTATAGATAAAGAAGTTTTAGAAGCTGCGAGAATTGATGGCGCCGGACCATTAGCCGAAATTAGATACATAATTTTTCCTTCAATTCTGCCTATTGTAGGTGTAGTAACTATACTGATTTTTATTGGTGATTTTACGCAATTTGATATTGTTTATGCCATGACAAGCCCTTATGCGAATCCACAGTATGGAACAGACCTTTTTGGTTCGCTGTTTTACAGGGCGGCATTTTTCCCGACCGGAAGAGGGGGATGGGGTATGGGTATGGGAGCCACCGTAGCTACCATGATAGTACTTATAGTATCCATAGGGGTTCTGCTTTTAATGATGTTATTCAGAATGCAGAGCATGGGAGCAAAGGAGGAAAGAAATAGATAATGGCGAGCACTGAATATAATATGGCGCAAATTAGCAGAGGAAGGCATGAATGATAAATCTTAAAAAAGGAACAACAAGAACAATTTTATACGCTGCCTTAACTATATATGCATTAACTATATTTTATCCAATCTATTTAATGATTACTACGTCGTTAAAAGAAAATAAGGAGATATTCACGAGACCTTATAGTCTGCCTCAATCTTTTAACTTTGATAATTATGTGCAGCTTTTTAAAGTATCAAATTATCTGACTTATTTCAGGAATAGTATACTTGTTACGCTTACATCACTTCTAATAATCGTAGTTCTTTCTTCCCTGATTTCTTACGTGCTTGCAAAGTATAAATTTTTCGGGAGCAGGTTCCTTTACTTTTATTTCATTGCTGGACTGATAGTCCCGATAAAACTGGGGACAATCGGCATAATAAGGATTATGCTCGGTCTTAAGATATTCGATACTCTTGCAGCTTTAATAATAGTTTATACAGCAATGGGAATACCGTTCGGGGTATTCGTACTTACAGATTTCATAAGGTTGATTCCGGAAGAATTAAGCAATTCTGCAAGAATGGATGGGTGCAGCGAACCAAAGATATTTTTAAAGATTATACTGCCCCTGCTTCGCCCGGCCCTGGCTGCTGTGGTTATTATCAATTTCATACCGATATGGAATGATTTCTGGTTCCCGTTACTATTAATCAGGTCTGATAATGCAAGAACTATTCCTATTGCAACGGCACTATTGTTCGGACAGTACGAGACAAATTTCGGATTGATTTTCTCGGTACTCGCAATGGCTTCGCTGCCCGTGATTATTTTTTACTTGGTCCTGTCGCGCCAGTTTATAAAAGGGTTATCTGCGGGAGCATTAAAAGGATGATTTCTTATGTTATTCACATTAGAAAATAATATAAATAATATTTCTGGTTTAGGGGCAGCTTTAATTATGAGAGAAGTTTTTAAAGATGAAAAACGGAGATAAAAATAAATTGAAAAATCTATGTTCTACTATGACTCTTGAAGAAAAGGTAGGGCAAATGTTTCAAGTAGGTTTTACCGGTGTAGAAGTTACATCTGGAATAAGAGAGATGATAGAGAATTATTACGTAGGGGGGATAATATATTTTAAACGTAATATCAAGTCGCTTGAGCAGGTATCCAATCTTTCAAATGAATTGCAGATATTATCAAGAAATAAAAGAATATGTTTGCCGCTATTGATATCTACGGATCAGGAAGGCGGAATGGTCAATAGTCTAATAGACGGAACTCATTTTCCCGGCAATATGTTAATTGGAGCAACACGGCAGCCAGCCATGGCAGAGAAGGCCGGTAAAGCAATTGCAGGTGAGTTAAAAGCTGTAGGGATCAATATGGATTTTGCTCCTGTCGTAGATGTTAGCAATAATCCACTAAATATTGTTATAGGAACCAGGTCTTTTGGCGAAGATCCTCTTCTTGTAGCTAATATGGGTGCTGCCTTTATTAAAGGTATGCAAAAAGAGGGGGTTATTGCCTGTGCCAAACATTTTCCGGGGCATGGCGATACTTCCGTCGATTCTCATCTGGATCTTCCCGTTATTGAGCTTGATAAAGAACGTCTGGAAAGAGTAGAGCTATATCCTTTTAAAGCAGTTATAAAAGAAGGAGTGGATAGTATTATGACTGCTCATATCTATGTACCTGCACTGGAATCCGTAAAGGGAATTCCTGCGACTCTATCATATAGTATTTTAACTGAGTTGTTGAGAGGACAGTTAGGGTATACAGGTATAGTTATAACTGATTGTCTTGAGATGAAAGCAGTTGCTGATAATTTTTGCACAGCAGAGGGATCGATTATGGCTATTAAAGCAGGAGCAGACATAGTCCTAATAGCGCACAGCCTGGATAAACAAAAAGCAGCCATAGAAGCGACAGTCGAGGCAGTAAAAGGAGATAAGATTTCCGAAGAGAGAATTAACCAGTCTATTTTGAGAATACTAAGGTTAAAGGAAAAAAGAATTGGTCTGGAGAAACTTCCGGTCTCTGATTATAGAAAGATAAATAAAGAAAGAGATGAAAAAGTAGCTTATGAGATTTCTAAAGCGGGTGCAACATTGGTTAAGGATGAAGATAATTTAATACCTGTAAATACATCTAACGGTAAAAAAATACTGGTTGTAGATTTTTCTTTAAAAAAATTATCTATTGCAGAGGACGATATGGAGAATAGTAACCTATTTGCTGGTTTCTTAAGGCAGGAAGGAATAAATGTTGAACATAAAACAGTTCTTAAGGATGACAGTGAGATATCTATCCCGGAAAAGGTTGGTCTGATTATAGTTTGTACTTCTGGTGCCGTATTTAATACCGGCCAGGTTAAAGTAATTGAAAGACTGCAGTCTTTCAATATGCCGTTTATTATCTTGTCTAACAACCCTTATGATCTCAGGGTTTTTCCTGAAGTATCTACTTTTTTAACTATTTATGATTATAGCCCTTTTAATTTGAAAGCAGCCAGTGAAATAATAGCCGGTAGATATAAGACCCGGGGGGTTTTACCCGTAAATTTAAAAATTTAAAAATATATTAACTGGATAATTTTTTATGATATTTTAGAAAGATGGTGAAATAATATGAGTGGAAAATTATTATCAATAATAAAACCAAAAATACGATTGCCGCTTGATGATAATTTTCAGCCCGCAGCTTTATTTGTTAATGCTTTTAATGAAAATCTTAAAAGCACCAACAAGGATATTCCTTTATTGATTGGAATTGAGAAGGAAGATGGTTCTGTAATGGTATATGAAACCAGGGTTTTTAACGAAGAATCCGGGTTTTCTTCATATAATTTTCCTTATGTTGAGTTATTGGTAAAAACGCTTCTATGGATTTATGGAGGATATAAAGTAATTATTGCCGGCTCAAAAAATATCTACGAGCATATAAAAAAAATATATACAGAAAAGGGGAAGCGCTCATTTGATGCCGGGTTCATGTCCAGCATATACGAAAGACCTTTTGAAGTTGTAAGTATGGATTTTGATACCATGCCTCCAAACAGCGATAGGTCAATAGAACTGGGAGGCCACCTTGACGGATGCAGGATTGGATTCGACCTTGGTGCAAGTGATAGAAAGGTAAGCGCCGTTATAGACGGCAGGGCGGTTTTTAGCGAAGAAGTAATATGGAACCCCGGCAGTCAAAAAAATCCGGAATATCATTATAATGAGATTATGTCCATGCTGCATCATGCTGCGGCCCATATGCCCCGTGTAGATGCTATAGGGGGGAGCTCTGCAGGGATATATATAAATAACAGGGTGATGAACGCTTCGCTATTCAGGGGTATTCCGGAAGAAGTATTTGATAAAAAAGTAAAGAATATTTTTTTAGATATACAGAATAAGTGGGGAGTACCCCTTAAAGTTATAAATGATGGTGAAGTTACCGCTCTGGCCGGCTCGATGTCATTAAAGAAGAATGCGGTTCTGGGTATTGCCATGGGTTCCAGTGAGGCAGGCGGTTATATAAATAAAAAAGGAAATATTAATGGCTGGCTAAATGAACTTGCCTTTATTCCCGTTGATTTGAATAGCGATGCACCGGTTGACGAGTGGTCCGGTGACAGAGGTTGCGGAGTTCAATATTTTTCACAGCTTGCAGCCGTAAGACTTGCCGAAAAAGCGGGTATCGAAATCGATAGCGGGAATACGCCTGCGGAGAAACTGAAAATTATACAGGAGATGGTAACCGGTGGAGATAAGCAGGCAAAAAAGATTTTTGAAACGATAGGATTTTATTTAGGTTACAGTATAGCTTATTATTCCCAATTTTATGAAATAGAGACGGTACTGATTTTAGGAAGGGTTACATCGGGCGAGGGAGGCCAGATAATCCTGAAAAATGCAAAAAAAGTACTGGAAAAAGAATTCACAGGGCTTGCGGATAAGATAACCATTAACCTTCCGGACGAATCCAGCAGGAGAGTCGGCCAGTCAATTGCTGCAGCAAGCCTGCCCCTTATAAATAGCGGAAGGTGATGTTAAGGTGGGCGTATTTGAAAGTTAAATATTTTTTAGAAAAATTATGAAAGGGATTGGGCCAAAATGAATGATAAGGAAAAGAAAACCGTTATTCTAAATGGCAGGATAATTACGCCTTTTAGAATACTTGAAGGTGCAGCCATATGCATTCAGGATGGAAAGATCGTAGATATAAAAGATAAAAAAGATCTGGATTCTGCAGATAAGGAAAATGTAATTGATGCTTCGGATAAGAATATAGTACCCGGTTTTATAGATATTCATATGCACGGCGGAGGCGGTTTTGACGCAATGGATGGAAATGCGGAAGCGATAAAAAAAATAGCTTCTGCCCATTCCCGTTTCGGAACGACTGCTTTCCTTCCCACAACTATGACAATGGGCAGGGATAAAATTATCCAGGCGCTTAAAGGAATAAGGAAAGCTTTTGAAGAAGGGGATGCGGTTGTTGAAATCCTTGGCGTGCACATGGAAGGCCCTTATATAAATGTAAGCAAAAAGGGGGCTCAAAAGGAAGAAGATATAAAGAAAGCTTCGATTGAGGAGTTTTTAGAATTTGAGAAAATTTCAGGTAATTTGATAAGAATAATAACAATGGCACCGGAAATACCCGGGGCACTTGATTTTATAAGGACATTACACGAAAAGGGCATCATCGTTTCAATCGGCCATACGGATGCGACTTATGAAGAGGTACAGGAAAGCATAAGGGCCGGCGCATCACATGTAACCCATACTTTTAATGCCATGAGCGGGCTGAATCACCGTAAACCCGGAGTCGTAGGAGCAGCTTTGACTTCTCCGGAACTGATAATAGAAATGATTGCGGACGGGGTGCATATTCACCCTGCTGTTATGAAGATTCTTGTTCGGGCAAAGGGGACTGAAAAGGTAATCCTGGTCACAGATGCTATGAGGGCGGCAGGTATGCCGGAAGGATTATATGAACTTGGCGGCCAGGAGGTTATCGTTGCAGATGGTAGGGCAAGGTTAAAGAATGGAACTATTGCCGGTAGTGTGCTGACTCTTGATAAGGCGGTAAGAAATGTTGTAAATCTGCTGGGGTTATCGTTATCGGAAGCCGTAAAAATGGCAACGATTAACCCGGCAAGGCGGCTGGGTGTCGAAGATAGGAAAGGAAGCATAGAGATAGGGAAAGATGCCGATATAGTTATTCTGAATAATAAGCTGGGGGTTGATTTAACTATTGCGAAAGGCAGGATAGTTTATAAAAAAAATTAAGGATAAAAATTATGAATAATAATAAAAAGAAAAAGGGCAAATCCAATAGTGCTGGAAAAACAGTAAAAGAAGAAGAAATGGCCTTTCTTGGAGCGCTTATGGATAACATTCCTGATTCAATATATTTTAAAGACAGGAATGGCAGATTTGTAAAAATTAACAGTGCAACTGCTGGAAAAATGGGCTTAAGCAATCCTGATGACGCAGCGGGAAAAACGGATTTTGATTATTTTGGCAGGGATATGGCAGAAATAGCATACAGGGATGAGCAAAAAATAATAAAAACAGGTAAACCCATTGTTGATGTTGAATATAAGGAAACTTATAGGGATAGGGAAGATAGATGGGTAGCTATAACGAAAACACCATGGCGTGATAAGAGTGGGAATATAATAGGAATACTTGGCATGGCAAGGGATATAACCGATAGGAAAAAGGCGGAAGAAAAAGTAGAGTATTTGTCATTTCATGATCTGCTAACAGGCTTGTACAACAGGTCATATTTTGAAGAAGAATTAAAAAGACTGGACACGGAAAGGCAGCTGCCGCTTACCATAGTAATGGGGGACGTAAATGGCCTGAAAATAATTAATGATGCTTACGGGCATGAAAAAGGGGATATGCTCCTAAAAAAGATATCGAATATACTTAAGGAAAGCTTCAGGAAGGAAGATATAATATCGAGGTGGGGAGGAGATGAGTTCATAGTAATACTTCCCAGGACTATAAAAAAGGATGCGTCCAGTATAGTAAAAAGAATAAGAGATCTATGTAAAAAGGATAGTTCGACTGAATTGCCCCTGAGTATATCGATGGGGATTTCAACAAAAAAGTCTGCCGGAAAAAAAATAAGCGATGTAATAAAAGAAGCTGAAAGTAAGATGTATAAAGTTAAAATATCGGAAAGCAAACCCGTTCACGAAAGTCTGGTAGAGTCACTTAAGGAAAGCTTGAAAAAAGATAGCAGCGGCAGCGATGTTGGCGACAAAAAGGAAGACTATATAGTTCTTCTGGGCGAAAAATTAAATCTTTCTCCTGTAAAGATTGAAGAACTAAAATTGCTTCTAAGTCTTCATAATATAGGAAAGCTGGCGCTTGTTGATGAAATTATGTCTAAAAAGGGCCGGCTGACAAGGGAAGAATGGGAAATGGTAAAGGAAATTCCCGAAATTGGATACCGCATTGCTGGATCATCTTCTAAATTAAAGCCCATAGCGGAAGCGATACTCTCCCATCATGAATGGTATAACGGAAAAGGATATCCGAGAGGGATAAAGGGTGAACAGATCCCGGTACTGTCGAGAATTTCGTTTATTATAAATGCATACGATGCCATGAGAAGCGACAGGCCATACCGCAGGAAAATGACGGAAGCCCAGGCGATAAGAGAAATAAAAAAATACAGCGGAACCCAGTTTGACCCAAAAATAGCGAAAGCTTTTATTGCTATATTAGAAAATAAGAAAAGTAAGTAAAAATTAAATTCCCGCATAAAGCCCCTTCAAATAACATTAATAGAATATAGTTGCATTTTTTATTTAATAATTGTATATTTCAAATATAAGTAAAATAATTTTTACTTTAAAGTGAAAATTAAATTAACATTATAAATAAATTTAGTTATAATTATACTTGACAAAAAATTTTAGTTTTAATAAAATAAAAAAGCAACAGGGTTGGTGGTATTATTGTTTGACGAAAATGATAAAAGTTATCCGATAGAGCTTGCAGCCGAATTTTTGGGGGTAAACAGCAGGACTCTTTATTATTATGAGAAATTTCGGCTGGTTCTCCCATTGAGGAGAGGAAGGAAGAGGTATTATTCAAAAGCAGATATAAGATGGCTCGAGTATATGAGGGAACTAATGTATGAAGAGGGAATGAATCTGAAGTCGATAATAATACTTATTAAGAGAAGAGATAATGTGATTCTGGGTAAGTGCCCGGAAGATGTTGTAAATTGTTTTAAAAATTACCTTATGCATATAAGGTAGGGGAGGATTATAAAGAGTTTTTATAGAGAACTTATGATTATCCCGGTTAAAATAGAAAAAGTAATTATTTTAGAAAGGATGTATATATTATGTCAAAAGCAGTAGGAATCGATCTGGGAACAACTAATTCGTGTATTGCGGTCATGGAAGGCGGCAAGTCAACTGTTATAACTAACAGTGAGGGTAACAGGACCACCCCATCCGTAGTAAGCATAACGAAAAAGGGTGAAAGATTGGTGGGCCAGCTTGCAAAAAGGCAGGCAGCATTAAACCCTGAAAATACCGTTTACTCGATTAAGAGGTTTATTGGTAGAAAGTACGATGAGGTTGAAAGCGAAAGAAAGATAGTCTCTTATAATGTAAAGAAGGGCAGGAATAACCTGGTAGAAGTTGACATGGGAGACAAGAGCTACACCCCTGAAGAGGTATCTGCTATGGTGCTCCAGAAACTTAAGGCAGATGCTGAGAGTTATATAGGAGATAAAGTTACGGATGCCGTAATCACTGTTCCTGCATATTTTAACGATGCCCAGAGGCAGGCGACAAAGAACGCCGGCAAAATTGCAGGTCTTAATGTACTGAGGATAATAAACGAGCCGACGGCTGCATCACTTGCTTACGGGCTTGATAAAAAAGAGGAAGAGAAAATACTGGTTTTCGACCTTGGAGGAGGAACGTTCGATGTTTCAGTACTCGAAGTCGGCGAAGGGGTATTTGAGGTTAAATCAAGCCATGGCGATATGCACCTTGGCGGTGATGATTACGATGACAGGATTATGAATTATGTTGCCGATGAATTTCAAAAGGAGCAGGGGATAGACTTAAGAAAGGACAGACAGGCGCTGCAGAGATTGATAGAGGCATCTGAGAAGGCGAAGGTAGAGCTGTCTTCGGTTACGGAAACAAATATAAACCTGCCGTTTATCACTGCCGATGCCAATGGGCCGAAGCATCTTGAAGTTAAGATAACAAGGGCGAAGTTCGAGCAGTTGACTGCGGATCTTACCAACAGGTGTAAGGAACCCCTTGAGAAAGCTTTAAAGGATTCCGGATTAAAGCAGAGCGATATAGATGAAGTAATACTCGTCGGCGGGGCAACCAGGATGCCTGTTATCCAGAATATGGTGAAGGAATTTACCGGCAAAGAGCCAAATAAGAGTGTTAATCCTGATGAAGTAGTTGCAGTCGGGGCAGCGATACAGGGAGGGGTATTAAAGGGAGATGTTAAGGATGTAGTACTCCTTGATGTTACTCCCCTGTCGCTTGGTATCGAAACTCTTGGTGGAATAATGACAAGGTTGATTGAGAAAAATACGACGATTCCGACCAAAAAAAGCGAGATATTTACGACTGCGGCAGATAACCAGACAAGTGTAGATATCCATGCACTACAGGGAGAGAGGGATATGGCAGGTGATAATAAGACGATAGGGCGTTTCCGGCTGGATGGAATACCGCCTGCGCCCAGGGGGATTCCGCAGATAGAAGTGACATTTGATATTGATGCAAATGGGATCGTTAATGTTTCTGCGAAAGATACAGCTACCGGCAAGGAGCAGAAAATTACTATTACTGCAACTTCGCATCTATCTGATGAGGAAATTGAAAAAATGGTTAAGGAAGCAGACGAACACGCTTCAGAGGATAAGAAGAAGAGGGCGCTGGTCGATGCAAGGAATAATGCAGATAACCTGATTTATTCGACGGAGAAGTTAATGAAGGACGTTGGCAGCAAGGTTCCTGAAGATATGAAGAAAAAAATAGAGGAGCAGGCGGAGGTTCTTAAAAAAGTCAGGGAAAAAGATAATGCTGATGAAATAAGGAAAGAGATAGAAAAATTGCAGACACTGCAGAATGAGTTATCCCAGAAGCTGTATGCACAGGCAGGTGCAGGGGCAGGCGCCAGCGGCGGCGGTCCCGGTCCGGGTGCAGGAGAAGCAGGAGGACAGCAGCAGGGTAGTGAAAAAAAAGATGATGAAGATGTAATTGATGCAGAATTCGAAGCAAAAGATGATGAGGACAAGAAAGGCAGTTAGGAAAGTAGAAAAGAAAAAATGTTGATACATTTAAATTTCAGGAGAATCTAAATATACTGCCCATAACTTTAATTACAGGTTATGGGCAGTATATTTATAAATATAAAAGGTGGATGTGAATGGTTGAGTATAAGGATTATTATAAAGTTTTAGGTGTGGATAAGGGTGCCTCACAGGATGATATAAAAAAGGCATATAGAAAGCTGGCAAGGAAATATCATCCGGATGCGAATCCTGATAATCCTAAAGCAGAAGAAAAATTTAAGGAGATAGGAGAAGCATATGAAGTGCTTAAAGACCCCCAGAAGAGGTCAAGGTATGACCAGCTCGGGGCGAACTGGAAGCAGTATGCGAATACAGGCGCCGGAGGATGGCCCGGCGGGGGCGGCGGCAGAAGGACGTACACATACGACTTTGGGGGGAAAGGTTTTAGCTTCGAGGATTTAAGCGGCGGTTTCTCTGATTTTTTTGAGATGTTCTTTGGGAGAGGCGCGGACAGCAGGTTCTCTAACTTTTCTTCGGGATACGGCCCGCAGTTTGGAGGAAGGACCGGAGGGGCACCGCAAAAAGGACGGGATATGCAGTCCAGTCTGAGCGTAACATTAAAGGAAGCTTTTACGGGTACCCGGAGGTCCTTCAGGATGCAGAAAGGCGGAAAGGCAAGGACGATTGATGTAAAGATACCACGCGGCATTAAAAACGGGGATAAGATAAGGATAGCCGGGGAAGGTGATAAGTCGCCGGCAGGAGGCCCGAATGGGGATCTATATCTGGTGATAAATGTAGCCGGACATAATTTCTTTACAAGGAAGGGCAGCGATCTTTATTGCGATATACCGGTTACGATAAAAGAGGCATATTACGGTGGAAAGATAGATATACCGACTTTTGATGGAAAGGTAGTTGTGAAAGTACCGTCTAAAACACAGGCAGGAAAAACTTTAAGAATCAGGGGAAAGGGCATGCCCGATCTAAAAAGCGGCGGCTCCGGTAATATTTATGCGAAGATTAAAGTGGTGCTGCCCGAAAATTTGACGGGAGCACAGAAGGAGAATTTCGATAAGTTTGCAGAGAGTTATAATGAAAACCCGAGAGCCGGTATCGTTGTTTGATTGTTAAATCAGGTGTATGTTAATTTTTGGCTCAAGGATTTTATTTAAAATATAAAAACAGGAGAGAATAAAAAATATGCAGATAGATAAATTTACAATAAAAGCCCAGGAAGTGCTTTCCGAAGCACAGAGAATAGCTTCGGAAAACGGCAGCCAGAGTGTGGGTGATTTACAGCTCCTGTCTGCAATGTTGAAGCGTAAGGAGGGTATAATCACACCTATCCTGAAAAAGCTCGAGGTTGATATTGAACAGTTATCTGGAAAAGTGAATAGTTCGCTTGCAAAACAGCCGAAGGTAAGCGGACAGGCGGCTCAGCTATATATATCTCCGGAGCTTAATAATATATTGAATAGTGCATTTGACGAAGCGGCCCAGCTAAAAGATGAATATGTTTCAACGGAGCATATATTGATAGCGCTTGCCTCAAGCGATAGCGAAGCAGGTAAAATTTTAAAGCAGGAAGGAATAACAAAAGATAAAATCTACCAGATTCTTGTAAGCATAAGGGGAAGCCAGAGGGTAACGGACCAGAACCCCGAGGATAAATACCAGCCGCTTGAGAGGTATGGAAAAGATATTACGGAACTTGCAAGGAAGGGAAAGCTTGACCCTGTAATAGGCAGGGATGATGAGATAAGAAGGGTGATGCAGGTACTGTCAAGGAGGACTAAAAATAACCCTGTTCTTATAGGGGACCCCGGTGTGGGAAAGACGGCAATAGTTGAAGGTCTTGCCAGTAGAATCGTATCCGGCGATATACCGGAGGGATTGAAAAATAAAAAGGTGATATCTCTTGATATGGGTTCCCTGGTTGCAGGTTCCAAATACAGGGGAGAGTTTGAAGATAGGTTAAAAGCCGTTCTTAAAGAAGTGTCAAAGGCAGAAGGAAATATAATTTTATTCCTGGATGAACTACACACTGTTGTGGGTGCCGGAGCTGCAGAGGGCGCTGTTGATGCCTCGAATATGTTAAAGCCGATGCTTGCGCGCGGAGAGCTTCATGCAATAGGGGCGACGACGCTTGATGAGTACAGAAAGCATATTGAGAAGGATGCTGCACTGGAAAGAAGGTTCCAGCCAATCCAGATAAATGAGCCGTCAGTGGAGGACACCGTATCCATACTCAGGGGTCTCAGGGAAAGATATGAGGTCCACCACGGCGTCAGGATAAAGGACTCTGCCCTTATTGCCGCCGCGGTGCTTTCGGATAGGTATATATCAGAAAGGTTCCTGCCAGATAAGGCAATAGACCTTATAGATGAAGCTGCTTCCCGGCTCAGGATAGAGATTGACAGTATGCCTACCGAGATTGATGAAGTCGAGAGAAAAATGAAGCAGCTTGAGATAGAGGTGCAGGCATTAAAAAAAGAAAAAGACAAAACTTCTACCTCAAGAATGGAAAAGATAAAAAAAGAATTATCTGAACTTAAGGAAAAAGCAGATTCGATGAAGGGCCACTGGAAGCAGGAGAAAGAAATTATAAAAAATATAAGGGATTTGAAGGAAGAGATAGAAAAGACAAAAATAGAAGCGGAGCATGCCGAAAGGGATGCCGACCTCCAGAAGGCGGCGGAATTAAAGTACGGCAGGCTTCTTGAACTGGAGAAGAAACTGGAAAGCGAGAATAAAAAGCTTGGCGAGCTTCAGAAGGATAATAAGATGTTAAAGGAAGAAGTGGACGAGGAAGACATTGCGGAAACGGTGTCGAAATGGACCGGCATTCCTGTTACCCGGCTTATGGAAGCCGAGATTGAGAAGCTTGTTAATATGGAGGATAGGTTAAAGAATAGAGTTGTGGGACAGGATGAAGCTATAACCGCGGTATCGAATGCGATAAGGAGGGCAAGGGCGGGACTTCAGGACCCGAACCGCCCGATTGGATCCTTCATATTCCTTGGCCCTACCGGTGTTGGTAAGACTGAGCTTTCAAAAGCACTGGCAGAATTTTTGTTTGACGATGAAAGGGCAATGATAAGGATAGACATGTCCGAATATATGGAAAAGCATACAGTATCGCGTCTTATAGGTGCTCCTCCCGGTTATGTTGGTTACGAGGAAGGCGGTTACCTTACCGAGGCAGTAAGGAGGAGGCCATACAGCGTGATACTTATGGATGAGATCGAGAAGGCGCACGGAGATGTTTTCAATATTTTGCTCCAGATAATGGATGACGGTCGGCTTACGGACGGCCATGGAAGGACAGTTGATTTTAAAAACGCTGTTATTATCATGACTTCGAATATCGGGAGCCAGTGGATAACGGAGCTGGATGAAAAAAATGAAGAAGAAATGAAAAAAAGGATTACCGGAGCCATGAAGGAAAATTTCAAACCGGAATTCTTAAACAGGGTTGATGATATAATTATCTTCCACCGTTTGGGTATCGATGAGATTACGAAGATAGTGGAGATCCAGGTTGAAAACCTTAAAAAAACTCTTAAAAATAAAAAGCTTGACCTTGAAATGACCGCAGGTGCGAAGAAGCTCCTGGCAAAAGAAGGTTTTGACCCTGTTTACGGGGCAAGACCGCTTAAAAGGGTCATCCAGAATGAGGTCCAGAACGTACTTGCATTAAAGCTTTTGAATGGAGAGATAAAAGAAGGGGATAGCGTAAAAGTTGATGTTACCGGCCCCGAAGGAAGAATCCTGGATTTTAAGGTTAAGAAATAAGAGAAGTTTATCTTATATTTGGAACCTTTGATTTAAGATTTTAGCCATAAGCTAAATATATTTATAAGTAATATAAAACTGTAGATCTATAGTCATTTTATATAAAGTTTTTAGTAAAGTTAGTGCCCATTCTTTGAGGCATCAGTATTTGCTATTTCATTATACAGTTCTTCCCGGTCTTCTTCACCAAAAAGCTCGTCTGCTTCAGTCTTAAGTGAAAAGAATTCATCTTCCAGCGCTTCATTGATATCGTTAAGAATTTCCTTTAAAGTTTCCGGTTTTGCAAGGTTTTTAAAATCCTCTTTTATTCTCCTTGCTGCAGGATAAATTGGCTCTCCGATGAATATATGTATTTTTCTGAACGAATTTCTCACAAGCGAGAGTATGCCTCTAGAGATCCTGTTGGTCCATAACCATTTTTTACTGTCGGGTGCTTTGTTCATATTATGCATATAGACCGGAATTATAGGGAGTTTAGTTTTATAGCTGAAATATGCGGCGCCTTTTTTAAACTTTTTTAATTTATTTTTTTTATTAAGCTCGCCCTCGGGAAATATTCCAAAAAAAACATTTTTTTCTCTGGAAACATTGAAAAGTTCCTTAAAGCTTCTGGAATTTTTTAAAAACTGGTTTTTAAATATGGGAATGCAGTTTGCGAATTTCCTCATGAAAAAATTGGAAATCCAGTTCCCGAAATTCCCGCTTTCAGCAAGGAAAAAAATCTTCTTTCTGGTTGCTGCAAGAAGTATCAGGGGGTCGGCATCTGCGGAGTGGTTTATTGCGAATATCGCAGGTTTATCTGAAGGAATCCCTTTTTTATTGAAAATTTTGGCCCTGATAAAGAGTTTATAAAAATTTATGAATAGCACCCGGGGGATACTATAGAAAAAGTCCGATATTTTTTTAAATGGATTGGGGACCATTCTTATTCTCTCCGGCAATTTTTGTAAAAAAATATTATTACCTTACCTGTAAAAATCGGCTTGCTGGTTTTATCGCTATGCGTGAATTATAAGGTTTAAATACGAAAAATTCTATTTAAAATTGTAATTATATTATTTTCCTATTTTAAGGAAGATTTTTTTAATATTCTGGTAATGGGTACCCCTCCAGTAGTATTTGCCGCATTTTTTGCAATACATAAAGTTTTCCTGTGTCTTAAACACATAGGGAGGCACCTTGCCTTCAACATCTTCTTTCTTTACCTTTACCAGCTTATTGTTGCATTCGATACATCTTATAAGGTCTGGCTCGAGAGGAATTTTAAGCTCATCCTTTACCTGTTTTAGCTGGTTTTTAAGGTTATCATCTTTTATGCACAGATATTTAATGGTTCCGTTTTTGAATCCCCTTCTTGCAAGCATGAGCGTATCCCTGGTAAGCACAACCCTTCCGGTTTTTTCGGCCACTTTTACTATGTGGTCATCACTTGCAGTGTTTTCATAAAGCACGTCATAGCCAGCCATTCGGAGATATCTTGCCAGTTTTCCAACCATTATATCGGCAATAAATTTCATTCTTCCGCCAGGTCTAAAGAATTAATTTCAGCGCCCATTATCAGGATAACGCTTGATATGTAAATCCATAAAAGGAAGCCGATTATCGAGCCAACCGAGCCGTAGGTTATTTCGAAGTTTACGAATTTATATATATAAAGAATATATATATGTTTGGAAAGCTCCCAGGCAATTGCGGCAAACAGCGCTCCTTTGTATATGTGATATTTGAAGTGGGTTTTTGCATTGGTCCCAAAGAAATAAATTAGACTGAAAATCACAAAATTAAAAGTAAGACCCAGCATTATGGATATGGTTTTAAAAAGCGGTGATGAAATCGACTCGTTTAGTTTAAAATGGTCAACTATAATGTTTGTGAGGTAAAAAAAAGATGTGGAAAGCAGGAAAGAGATAATGACGATTATAAGAATGAGGGTCATTATAAGGAAACCGAAAATTTTCTGTTTCCAGTATCTTCTCTGTGTTTTTGTCTTATAAATCCTGTTCAGCGAATACTGTATTGAATCAAATATGTAGGTGGTTGATAGTATGAGGAAAATAAAACCCGTGATTCCGATGCTGGCCCTGTTCTCTACTATTTTTATTATGTTGGATTCCGTAAAGCCGTATATAATGGGAATTCTTTCCTCCACGAAGCCGAGTATGGCTGACTGGACCCCAAACCTGTTTATTAATATGCCGGATAGTGAAATTAGCAATAAGACGAAGGGGAAAATGAAAAAAAGGAAGTAAAAGGCGATAGATGAAGACATAATTATACAGCCATCTTCTATATATTTTATGGATAGTTTCCTCAGATATCTGAATATGGGCAGTGCTACAATTTTTATTTTATTTTTTTTGCGCAATTATATAGTAAAAAATTAGTAAATTTTTACTTTTTCAATTTCTTTTAGCTTGCCGAGCTTATCAATTATTCTGGTTGAGAAACCGGGGTCTCTGCTGGTTATTATTATAGTAAATATGTTCTTTTTTTTCTTACTGTCAAATTCGAATTTTTTGTTTTTTATGTCTATATGCTTTTCACCCAGTATTTTAGTTATTTCTTCAAGCCCGGCAAAATCCCTGGAAGCAGTTATTTTAACCGAGTATTTAGGCAAATTGATAAGCCGGTCCTCAAAAAACTTAAGTATTGTTAATGTCATGAAACCAAGTACAGTTACTGTCAGTGCCAGATAATACATTTTAACGCCAAGGGCCATTCCCACTGAAGCGACTATCCATATGCTTGCCGCTGTAGTAATCCCCCTGACGAGGGGTCCCTGCCTGAAAATTGCGCCGGCTCCTATGAAGCCGATGCCGGTTACGATTCCGGCTGCTATTCTTGACGGGTCGACAACTCCGTTTCCCACCGAAGTGAATCCGGTATAAGAAACGATTGTGAATATCGTTGAACCGAGGCAGACGAGGACATGCGTCCGGAGCCCTGCGGGTCTTTCCGCCTTTTCCCTCTGGAAACCTATCAGGCAACCGAAAATTATTGCCAGCATACAGGGCAAAAGTATATCCGGTAGAATAGTAGAGGAGTCAAACTTTATCTCTGATAATAGTTTCTGGAAAAGTAACATTTTTTTATACTTTCATATTTTTTAAAACTATCTTATCATATTTTAAGATTGATTTGCTTGCAGGACAAGGAAAATAATTGTTTTAAGGTTAATAATGTTTAAATCATCAATTAAATTATTTAAAATCTTTGGAATTGAGATACGGCTTGACTATAGCTGGTTTATCATATTCGCTTTATTTTCATATTACTTCGGGGTTTCTTATTTTCCATCTGTTCTGCCGGGAATTAACAGGGGAGCCCTGGCACTGGTTACCATTGTGACGGTTATTCTTTTTTTCACTTCAGTATTGATACACGAAATGAGCCATTCGTTAGTTGCAAGGAAAAAAGGCATACCGGTAGAGAGGATAACGCTTTTTTTATTTGGTGGGATGGCCCAGATCGAAAAGGAACCGGAAACACCTTTTAGTGAATTCATTATGGCCATAGTCGGGCCGGCTGCAAGTTTTGTACTGGCGATATTTTTTGGAATAATATTTTTTCTTGCGAGAGGTTTTACGATTGTGGAGGAGCCCGTTAAATACCTGGCTATTATCAATCTGGTCCTCGGGGTGTTTAACATGCTTCCCGGTTACCCTCTTGATGGCGGGAGGGTTCTGCGCTCTATTATATGGAAATCGACCGGCGACCTTAAGAAGGCGACCTTAATAGCCTCTAACGCAGGAAGGGCTCTGGGGTTTTTACTTATCGCTCTGGGTATCTTTTATATATTCGTCGGGAATTTTCTAAACGGCATATGGCTTGCATTTATAGGATGGTTTTTGCAGACCTCCGCACAGACGGGTTACAGGCAGCTTGTTTTTGAAACTTCCATAAAGGGAATTAAGGTGGGAGAAGTGGTTAATGAGAATATTGTCGATGTAACCGGTGATACGACAATACAGAGTCTGGTAGATGATTTTTTTATGAAATACAGGTATGGGAGATTTCCTATAGTGGAAAACCTGAGAGGCAGGAAACTTATAGGGGTTATTTCCATACACGACGTAAAGGAAGTTCCAAGGGAGAAATGGCAGGATGTAAAGGCGGGAGATATAGTGAAGAAAATTTCAGAAAAGGAAATGGTCGATGTTTCAATGGAAGTATCCGAAGCTATAAGGAAAATGATAAAAAACGACCTGGGACATCTGGTTGTGATGTCTGGAGGAAAACTGAAGGGGATTATTACCAGGAGCGATGTAATGCACTTTATAGAGGTCAGGTCGGAGTTTCGCTGATCTTTTAATACAGGATTATAAGGGATAGAATATAATAATATTATTTTTCAGAATAGAAAGTTTTATATGGCTGATTATAAATTTTTCAAAGATAATAAAGAAGAGATAAGAGGAGATTTAGGCGACTTAAAAGTTATATATACGGACCTTGACGGCACATTATTTAATGAAAGAGGGTGCCTTATAAAGGATCACAGGGATTGTTATTATTTTGATGCTGTAAGACTGCTCCGGAATATAAATGATAGAGGGCTGGATATTGTCACCGTATCCGGAAGGAGCAAGCATCAGTTAAGGTATATCGCACAGATGATAGGGATTGAAAATTATGTTGCCGAACTGGGAGCGGAACTGGTTTATGCTCAGGGCGAAAAGGTTTATCCCACATTTGATGATAATAACAGGAGGTATAAGCTGACAGATGGAGGTAAAGACCTTTTAAATATTACGGAGCTTTTAAGAAAAAATTTTCCGGGCAGAATTGAAAGCAAGATAGAATGGAGCAGATACAGGGCATATAATGCTTTATTTTTTGGCGAAATAGACCTTGACAGGGCAAACACTATGCTTGAGAGCGAGGGGTACGAAGGGCTGACGCTTGTGGACAATGGATTTTCTTTGCTTGTGGCTCTTGACCTTGATGTAAAGAGGTTACATATTTACAATTTGATGCCTGCCGGTGTTAATAAGTCAAATGGGGTGATTCTTGATAAGAAGATCAGGAATTTTACTACTGATAACTGCATAGCGCTGGGAGATTCCCTGGAAGATTTGAAGATGGCTGATGAGGTTAAGTATTTCTTTCTTATGAGGAATGCGCTTGAACATAAGGAGACTGTTGCAGAGGAACTCAAAAAGTATAAAAATGTGTATATAACCGAAGGCGAAATGAACAGGGGCTGGGTAGAAGTTCTGGGATATCTGCTGGATTAGTTTGATGTCCGCCTTATCACGACTGGAAACATTTTTTGTCCGGTATAAATTTCCGGATATTTTATAATAAGTAAAAAAATAAAACGGAAATATAAAGGGAGTGTTAACGATGAGCGATGGTGTTAATGAGAGTCCCGGCAGCGGGAGGCACCATAAATCCGGTATAGTGGATTTTTTTGAAATAACAATGGCTATCATATTTTCAGTTTTTTCAGGATTTATACTGGGATTATTGTTTGCACCACAATCCGGGTTGAAAACAAGGTCAAAGATTGGTGAAAACCTGAGGAATACAGCGGATAGATTAAAGTTCATGCTGGCCGAAGCAAGAGTAGCGGGGGAGGAATTTTTGGACAGGAGTGTACAAAAAATTAGCGGGATGTCCTCTGCTATCAAGGGTGAAGAAGAGGAAGATGAAGGCTAAGAATTGATTCTGAAATATCACTGTCCCTGTTTATTGACAATGGTTTTTTACTATAGTAGACTTTACGTTTGCTAATTCAATTGGACAGCTAACGGCTTTGGCATATTAGTTGTTTAATTGTTGAATTGGCAAAAGGGGCCGTTAGCTCAGTTGGTAGAGCACCGGACTTTTAATCCGGGTGTCGAAGGTTCGAACCCTTCACGGCTCACCATATTTGGCCTGTTCGTCTAGTGGTTAGGACAGTAGGTTTTCAACCTATAAACAGGAGTTCAATTCTCCTACAGGCTGCCAAAAGTTTGGG
>Ga0180433_10002414_pt1 | contig 28794 bp, 20 predicted proteins | sample SS_ome_8_FD_132980 | JGI IMG/M metagenome (GOLD analysis project Ga0180433, IMG submission 132980) | Hypersaline lake sediment archaeal communities from the Salton Sea, California, USA - SS_1_D_1 metaG | ecosystem: Environmental > Aquatic > Non-marine Saline and Alkaline > Hypersaline >... | reverse complement strand
TGTCATTCCAGCTAAGCTTGTCCCTGCGGAGGCAGAGAGCTGGAATCCACGACCTTTGGTGAGACAATGGATTCCAAATCAAGTTTGGAATGACAGTAGTCGAACAATTGAGATTCTTCGGCTGCGCCTCAGAATGACATAGGCTTCGCCTCAGAATGACAAGCTTACTTATGAGCTTATCAATAAAGCACTTAAATCCAATACCCGACTCAGATCGGTCAGTTTGAGTTATAACCAAAATATGATATCGCCAACACGGCCAAACAATTCCAATATTACCTATATTCAATACAGTAATGCAAAGGTCAACCGGTTTCCTGGAAATTTCCACCGAGAAACCGGGCCAAATCCTTATTGATAAGCCCGACACCGGCACCTTCGGTGCGGGCTTCCTGCAGGACGCGGGCGGCGCGCTCGGAGTCTCCCATATAAAGCCATCCAAGGGCTACAAAGCCTCTTAGCGCGGCATCGGACATCTTGCCGCCGGCAATTGAAAGCTGAGTCTGTGCCAGTGCATCGTTACCGTTTATTATCGCAGTAACCCATCCAATCCATCGAGCCTGGGGATTTTCCTCGACGGTGAGAATTTTGTCTGCAACGGCCTGGGCCTCGGTCCAGCGTTTTTCTTTGAGTAACCTGCGTCCATCGGCAAGCAAAGCGTCCCGGGTAGTGGACATCGGCAGGTCGTTACGTGCTAAAATCCGCTCAACAACTTCTTGGGTATCGTATTCGTCGAGGTGCTCGCTTAAGAACAATTCCAGACTCAAAAGCGCCGAATCATCACAATCGACCTGTCTCGCTTTTTTTAGCCACCGACTCGCTTCGGGGAGGTTTCGGGCGTGATGAATCTGCAGCCAACCCATCGTCGCAGCAATTTGAGAGTCGGGATGGGTGGCGAACATCTTTTCAGCGCGATTGTGTGCTTGCGCTATACCTTTTGCAGATGCTGTCAGGGTCAAAACACCGGCCGCATCCGCGGGGTCTGTGCTAATCGCCCAAATCAGTTGCATCAGCCGCAGGCGGTCGAACAGGGGCACAAAGCCGCATATCCACAGCAGAACCCGCAGGGGCGCCGCTATTAATTGTCTGACGAAATTTATCACGCCGTCTCCACAGACTTAAAAAAACGCCTCTTTTTAGAGCGAATGTTCACTTAACCGCCATCGGCTCAACGGTAGTAACGCCTTCAATGGATATGGGTATTGTCATTGGCTGCGGCATCTGTTCGTTAGGCTCCGTTTGGAATTGGCCGGTAAAGTTGACATCCGTCTTACTGTGGACCAACCAGCCGGTGGCCGCATCTATCCGGATAGTCCCTTTTTGTGTTCCTTTCATCTTCATGGTCATTTTCATAGGTCCCATCTCGGTTGGTTTCGCATCATCACCCGTGTCTATCCTGGCGGTAGTATCAATGGTAACGGTTCCATTTTTATGGTCGGTTAATGTGTTGGTAGTATCTATCTCCATTGGAAATCCTATCGCCACGCTGATTTTGCTTGTCCACGAATCGCCGATACCGACTGGTTTTGGTGGAAGTGCAGCCACCATGTTGCCGCTGGTTTCCATCATTTTGTCTTCGTTGATAAAGTTATTCATCATCTCTTTGATCTGTTGCTTCACAGCCTCGTCAACAGACATTTGTTTAATCATCTGGGCTATCATCTCATCCATACCCTCGATATCGAGTATCCTGCCCTTCGGCGTCAGCTTCATGACAAAGCTTTGGCCTACCATGGCTTTGTACATTGCCGACATCGGATTATCCGCACCCGGCTGGGGTGGTTTTGTGGAATCATATTCCATCACACCCATCGGCCCTTCCATTCTGATATGGATGTTGAGATAGGTGGTCTTTATCGACATGTTCTGGTTTTCGTCGACTTCTAACACCTCAAAGCTCATTTCCATAGCGGTCATTTGATTCATTTTCTGCTCTTGTCCCATCATGGTCTGTGCCATCTTTTGGCTGGTAACCATTTTCAGGCCGAGTTTCTGACCTTTTTTGAGCTTGAGTTTTAAGTCAAACTTTTTGTCGGCGGAATAAACATCCGAGACAACAGCGGCCAGTATCGAGACAATTACCAAATTCAACAATCCGCTTTTTTTCAAAGCCATCTTCGATTTCTCCTAAGAGTAGTATTACTTTTTATGCTATTTTTTCATTAAACTGCGATTATTTGGCGTTTCTCGGCGGTATTGATTAAAACCGCACAGCAAAGCCGAAAATCCACACTGCAGGAGCCGGAGATTTTGAGGTGAGATTGACGACGCCGTTTATATTACCAGCGGGTGTGCAATTTGTCCAGATAAAGTATTTGTGGAAGGTGCCAGCCCTTTTGAATGGCTTAGGTAAAACCGCGAAACGTTCGGCAGACGAGTTAAAAATCTTCTTTGGCTTCGTCATCACTCGAGTCGGCGACGCCTGCATATTCTTCGTCGGTATCATCCGACAGGTCGGCGTAGTGAGCGGCGGCATCGGCTGCCATTTGCTCTTTCATACGCTCGTATTCTTTCAGTGTCATTGTTACCTCACGCGCCTGGCTGCCCTTATATTCACCGAGAATCCCGGCCGCTGCCATCATCTCAATTATTCTTGACGCCCGAGCGTAACCTATACTCAGGCGGCGCTGAAGCAGCGAGACACTGCCGCGCTTTGTCTCCAGGACTATCCGTACCGCATCGTCAAATAACTCATCCCTGCTCGCCTCGGAGGTATCCACCCTGTTAAGCTGCATCAGTTCGGGATGGAACTGCGGCAAAGCTACGGTCTTCAGGTGCTTTGTAACCCTGCGTACCTCGCCGTCATCGACAAACGCCCCCTGGGCGCGTACAAGGTCGCTCGTTCCGGGCCTTAGAAACAGCATATCGCCTTCGCCTAACAGGGTCTCGCCGCCGTTCTGGTCGAGAATAATTCTGCTGTCCATTCTTGAGGCTACTCTGAAGCTGATCCTCGCGGGCATATTACTCTTTATCAGCCCGGTAACAACAGTCGCTTGGGGCCTCTGCGTGGCGATGACCAGGTGGATGCCGATGGCCCTGCTTTTTTGTGCAAGCCGGACGATATAGGCCTCTATCTCTTTGGCGGCGGTCATCATCAGGTCCGCAAGCTCATCGATGATTATAACGATGTGCGGCATTTTTTTCGGAATCTTGGCCTCTTCTTCGGGCGTTGAGGGCTGAAACCGCTTAAGAATCTCATCCGGACCGAGCTTATTGTAAGAGTCAATATTCCTGACCCCCGCCTCAGCTAACAGTTCATAGCGCTCGTCCATCTTTGTTGTGGCCCATTTTAGTATCTGCTCAGCCCGATTGACATCGGTAACTATCGGGCACATCAGATGTGCAACAGTTTCGAAAACCGTCATCTCGACCATCTTCGGGTCGATAAGAATCAGCTTTACTTCGTCCGGCCGCTTTGTCAAGAGCACACTCATAATAATGCTGTTAATGCATACGCTCTTACCCGAGCCTGTGGTTCCGGCGATAAGCAGATGCGGCATCGAACCGAGATTCGTGGTCAGGGCCTCGCCCGATGAACTTTTGCCTAAAAACAAAGGAATCTGCATATTTTGCGGTTTAGAGCCGGCGCGGTGTATCAGGTCCCTTATCCGCACTATCTCACGTTGATTATTCGGCACCTCAATACCTATTGTGTGTCTGCCGGCAAGAGGGGCAACCACACGAACGGATATTGCCCCGAGCGCACGGGCCATATCGTTGGCAAGATTAGATATCTGGCTGACCTTGATGCCCGGGGCCAGTTCAAGCTCGTACATAGTAATTGCCGGGCCCGGTTCTGCGTTGACGACGTTGGCCTGCACACCGAACTCTGCTAACAAATCCTCTAAGGCCCCGGCCTTGCGCTCCACCATTTTTTCCTGAATCGCCGCGAAGCCGTACTCGGGAGCTCTGAGCAAATCCAGCGGCGGCAGCTCATAATCCTCGTAATTAGCCGGCACGTAAGAAGCAGTCTGCGTCGGTGGGGGCGTTGATTTTGCGGATTCGGCCTTCTTTGCAAGGTCGGTCCGAGTCTCTGGTTCGCTATCTTCGGGTTCGGGTATGTGCTCGGCATATTCGGGTATTGTAACACGAGGTGCCGCGGGCCTTACTAATTTCGTATCCTTCATTCGCGAGACGAGCGGAGTTTTCCGTTCTCGCTGCTTTTGTTTTTGGCTGAGCTTTTTCCAGATTTCCGCCATTGCTTTTGAATGTTGACGGGCCGCGGACCATGCCGGTACGAGCAGCCCTATAGTTTTTAATATGCCCGTCCCGGCCCAGCGCGTCAGGGTAATTACAAAAGTGTCCGCCAGGAGTATCGCCCCGACAATCCATCCACAGCCGATGATTATTGAAGTACCCAGCACCGCCACATGTTTCATAAGAGCGTTGGCGGCGGCGATACCGAGCACACCGCCGCTGCCCGCAGGGAAGACCCCGGCCGAGTAAGGCCAGATTGGCTGGGCCGGCCACAACAGATTCCAGGTGCTCGAAGCCGCAATAACCAACATCAGCAGACCGGCTGTCCGGAGTATCGGCTGAGTTATCCGCCCGCCTGCAAGCACAGTTGCCATCGCCGCTGCTGCGGCTGTCAGCATCACAAACACGCCCGGGCCGAAATAGTACATCAAGTAATATGCCAGAAATGCACCTGTCGGGCCGCACCAGTTTTCCGCCGGCTCGTTGTGCGGCCAGGTGTATGGACTCGGGGCGTCGGCGATATTGAATGACAGACAACTACACAGCACAAACATGCACACTACCAGCCCAAAAGCCCCAAATGCCGTTTTGTACCGATTTGTCCGTTTGACCACTCGACTATTTCCTGGTTTATTTTTTTTGGCTTTTGGCTCCGATTGTGCCTTTGGTCCTTCCCTGGCTTGTATTGTTTATCGACCATTTGGGCCGCTTTTCTGTACAAATACGCCGGATTTTGACGGATTATCGAACCGTCCGAATACCGGGTCAATAACGGCTTATAACGACTGCCTGTCAGGAATTCGTGTGTTTGACATATTGCTTGACAGCGGATTAAAAATTAATAGGCTTGGTTGTATGAGTACTTGGCTGACTAATTATGAGCAGGTGTTCGAGAACTGGCTTATTGACAATCGTGTTCAGTATGTAGTTGTTGACCAGCAAAAGCGGAGAATTTTCGCCCGCAGCAGGATAAAAAGCTTTGACTTTCTGTTGTATCCGTCGAGTTCAAGGCCGGTTATAGCCGAGGTAAAGGGCAGAAAGTTTAAGGGCAAAAGCCTTTCGGCCCTGTCAGGACTCGAGTGCTGGGTTACAATGGAGGATGTTAGGGGTCTTCTAAGGTGGGAACAGGTTTTTGGGGACGGTTTTGAGGCGGTATTTATCTTTGCATACGAATTCGAGTATATTGATGTTGAGACCGACGGCAGGGAAGTTTATGATTTTCAGAACAACCGATATATGTTTTACGCCGTCAGGCTCGGCGACTACATGGAGTTCATGAAGGTGCGCAGCCCGAAGTGGCAGACCGTTACGCTGCCGGCGGCGAAGTTCAGACAGTTTGCAGTCCCTGTCAGGGAACTGTTGTTGGGCGCTGGGGCGGCGATTGAGAAAGAAAGGTAGAATATGATTAGTCCTGACTCAAAAAAATCTGTTCCACTATTTTTATCTGTCATTCCGGGCTTATCTGTCATTCCGGGCTTATCTGTCATTCCGGGCTTATCTGTCATTCCGGGCTTGACCCGGAATCCAGGACCAAAGAGGCGGGATTCGGGCTTTGGCGGGAATGAAAAGGTCTGCAAGCGTATCTTTAGAAACGGTATCAGGCACCTTGCGTTTTGCGTGGTTACATTAGGACTAATCGGAACCACTGCTTTGGTACAAGGCCGGACAAACGAGTCGCAGGAAGCCATTCAGACTGTTGTCGGGGGTAACAGCGAGTTTGCATTTGACCTTTATGCAAAGCTTAAGGATGACCCTGACATTAAAAAGGCCGGCGGAAATCTTTTCTTCTCACCTTACAGTATCTCTACTGCTCTTGCAATGACGTGGGCGGGTGCCCGAGGTGAAACTGAAAAACGGATGGCTGAAGTGCTGCATTTTACACTCCCGCAGGCCGAGTTACATAAGTCATTCGGCTCGCTGGAAAGACAATTGAACGAAGCCGGCGAAAAGGGCCTATACGAACTTAGTGTAGCCAATGCACTTTGGGGACAGGCCGGTTTAAATTTCCTCGACGCTTTTTTAGAGCTGACGGAAAAAAGCTATGGAGCGGGGCTTAGAGAAGTTGATTTTGTAACACAAACGGAAAAGACCCGTCAGATTATCAATGCCTGGGTCGAAGAAAAGACCAGGGAAAAGATTAAGAACCTTATCCAGCCGGGGGTGCTCAATGCTCTTACCAGGCTGGTCCTGACCAACGCGATATACTTCAAGGGTGACTGGGCGCACCAATTCGACAAGAAGCAAACCAAAGACGCACCTTTTAACTTAAACAGACATAAACAGGTAACAGTGCCTACGATGCATATAAAGGAGAAGTTTAAGTACTGGGCCGATAACCGGCTGCAGGTACTGGAGTTGCCCTATAAGGGCGAAGAACTGAGCATGATAATTCTTCTGCCTAATGAAGTGGACGGCCTTGCTGAGATAGAAAAGACCCTTACGATTGAAAAACTAAACGAGTGGACCAAAGGGCTGCGAACACAGGAAGTGTTTGTGTATATGCCGAAGTTTAAGATGGCCACGAAATTTGAGCTGGCCGATTATCTGAAAAAAATGGGTATGCCGGACGCTTTTAGTCTTCCGCCGGCCGATTTTTCAGGTATGACCGGCGACAAAAGCCTTTTTATTTCGAATGTTATCCATAAGGCCTTTGTCGCGGTGGATGAAGAGGGCACCGAGGCTGCGGCGGCTACCGGTGTAACAATGAAGCTGACAAGTGCTCCTGCACCGCCGGCGGTATTCCGCGCAGACCACCCCTTCATATTCATAATCAAAGACAATCGCTCTAAGAGCATACTCTTTATGGGCCGGCTAAAGAAGCCCGAACAAAAGGATGAGTGAAACGAAAAATTATGAATGAGACAATAGCTTTACTTGCAGGCCGGGTGCTGGACGGCGAGCTTCTCGAAAGGGCCGAGATTGATACACTGCTTAGAGAAAGCGAGGGTGATTATGACGACCTGCTATATTGGGCCAATAAAATCCGCCAAAAGTTTTTCGGCAATAAGATAAAGGTCTGTTCGATTGTTCCCGGCAGGCTCGGCGGGTGCGACCAGGATTGTGCGTTCTGCGCTCAATCGGCCCGTTTTAATACGGCTGTCGGAAAGAAGCCGCAGTTTCTCAGTGATGAGGAAATTTTAGCCGGTGCGGCACAGGCTGCCAAGAACAAAGTGAGCAATTTCGGGATTGTATATTCCGGCAGGGCTGTTACTGCGACCCAGCTTGGGCGGATTGAAAAACTCGTTCGGCGGATAAAGGATGCATATGACCTGGGTGTTTGTGGTTCATTCGGTTTAATCAGCTCTGAGCAGGCTATGCGCTTAGGCCGGGCCGGTATGAGTCGGTATAACCATAACCTGGAGACATCCGAGAGGTATTTTCCCAGCATTGTTACGACGCATGAATACGCCGACAGGGTAAGGACGATTGAGGTGGTAAAAGGGGCGGGCCTGGCGATATGTGCGGGGGGGATATTCGGAATCGGCGAAACCGAGGCCGACCGGGTGGATATGGCTCTGGAACTGCGAAGACTTGGCGCAGATACCGTACCGATGAATTTCCTTCATCCCATAAAAGGAACCCCTTTGGGCCGGGCCGAAACGATAAAACCCAGGCAAATTCTGAGGATTGTAGCGATTTTTCGGTTTATACTGCCAAAGACTAACCTTAAAATTGCAGGCGGCAGAGTATTGAATCTGAGGGACCTGCAAAGCTGGATGTTTTATGCGGGAGCAACATCGATATTGAGTGGTGATTATCTGACGACCAGCGGCAGGGCGGTATCTGAAGATATGCAGATGTTGGCGGATATGGGATTGGAAGTTACTGATTAACGCTGTGCACAGGTTTTTAGTTTACAGGTAATTAAACAGTATATTTATTTACAATTAGTCGGTTTGAGCAAAAAAGGCTTTAATATTGTCGGACAACTTTTGCATGAATAAGAAAATAAAGGTGGCAATTTTATTCGGCGGCCAATCCGCAGAGCATGAGATATCGCTCCAGTCGGCACGGAACGTCGTCGCCGCCATCGACCGCCGAAAGCATGACGTGGTGCTGGTCGGCATCACCAAGACAGGCCGGTGGTATCTTTGTGAAGAGTCGAATTTTGTTTTGCATGCCGATAGTCCCAGGCTGATAAAGCTGCAAAAAACCGGCGACAGTCTGGCCTTGTGCTTAGGTGACGGGGCCGGGCGGTTTATCAGTCTTTTTGACAATCGGGAAATCGGGCCGATTGATGTTGTCTTCCCGGTTCTTCACGGGCCTTTCGGCGAAGACGGCACGGTCCAGGGTTTGCTGAAACTTGCAAACGTGCCCTTTGTGGGGGCGGGGGTCTTAGGCTCAGCCGTGGGGATGGACAAGGAAGTTATGAAAAGACTCTTAAGAGAGGCGCATATTCCCGTCGCCGACTTTGTGGTTTTAAACCGCTCAAAAGCCGGCGAAATTGATTTTGAAACAGTGAAGAAGCGCCTGGGCCAGCCGATGTTTGTCAAGCCCGCCAATCTCGGCTCATCGGTCGGTATAAGCAAGGTCAAAAACGAAGACGAATTCGGCGAAGCCGTAGCCCTTGCCTTGAAATATGATAATAAGATACTCGTCGAAGAGTATATAGAAGGCAGGGAAATTGAGTGCTCGGTTCTGGGAAATGAAAATCCGATTGCGTCGGTGCCGGGTGAGATTATACCGCGACATGAGTTTTATTCCTACGATTCCAAGTATATCGATGAAAACGGAGCCGCCCTTGAAATCCCGGCCGGGCTAAGCGACAATGTTACGAAAAAGGTGCAGGCCTGTGCCGTCAAAGCGTTTGAGGTGCTTTGCTGCGAGGGTATGGCGCGGGTTGACTTCTTTGTCAGAAAAAACGGTGATGTTATTGTCAATGAAATTAATACGATTCCGGGCTTTACCAAAATCAGTATGTATCCGAAGCTGTGGGAAGCGAGCGGAATATCTTATTCAGAGCTTATAGACCGGCTCATCCAGCTTGCAATTGAAAGATTTAGAAGAGAACTAAAATCAAATCCAGATGCATCTGAGTCGAGGCATTGAAATAACAAAGGAGCTGCAGGGATGCGGATAATAGCGGGAACGAAGCGGGGGATGCGGCTGCTTAGCCCGAAGGGCTTCGATACCAGGCCGATTACCGACATGGTCAAGGAGTCGCTGTTTAACGTTCTTTACAATTACGGTTTGCCGCAGGACAAGGTAGCAGCCGATTTGTTTTGTGGAACTGGGTCGTTGGGACTTGAGGCCTTGAGCAGAGGAGCCAAGAAGGTCAGGTTTGTTGATGATAATCCGAATGTGATTGAAACGTTGAATCGGAACATCGCAAAAGCGGGCTTCGCGGACCGGTCGAAGGTGATAAGGGCTAATGCGCTCAAGGTCGGGGCTGCTGCCGGGCCGGGGCAGGCTGAATGTGAACTCGTTTTTGTTGACCCACCTTATAAAATGACCCAGGATGTCGGAGCGGATTCACCGCTGGCTAAGCTTCTGGAGATTGTCTGCGGACAGTTGGCCGATGGGGCAATCGTTGTAACCAGAACGCACCGCCGGACAAAGCTGCTTGATACATACAGCCGGTTGAAGGTAATAGACAAGCGTAAGTGGGGAAGCATGGCGGTGGCGTTTTTACGGTTGGACGGTTAATTACGAGCCTGGCAGATGACGAACAGAACAGCGGCGATAAGGATAATCAAACGGCTGCGAAAGGCCGGCTACGAGGCGCTTCTGGCGGGAGGTTGTGTTCGTGATATGCTGCTTAATCGCCCGGCCAAGGACTACGACGTGGCGACCGACGCCCGGCCCGATGAAATTGTAAAGTTATTCAGGCGGACACTGAAAGTCGGAGCAAAGTTCGGTGTAATTATGGTGATTGACGGCGGCAAGCAGACCGAAGTAGCAACGTTCAGGACCGAAAGCGGCTATACAGACGGCAGACATCCGCAGCAAGTGGCGTTTTGCAGCCCCCGGCAAGATGCAGGCAGAAGAGACTTTACCATAAACGGGATGTTCTACGACCCGCTTGAGCGCAAGGTAATAGACTATGTTAAGGGCCTGGGCGATTTGCGTAAGGGCCTGGTTCGGGCGATTGGAGATGCACAGAAACGTTTCAGCGAAGATTATCTGAGACTTTTGCGGGCGGTCAGGTTTGCCACGCAGCTCGGCTTTACAATCGAGCCGAAGACATGGTCGGCCGTTTGCAGCAAGGCCCGAAATATCACAAAGATAAGCGCCGAGCGGATTGCGATGGAACTTGAGATGATACTTACACACCCGGGCCGACGAGACGGAGCCTCTATGCTGCTCGACAGCGGGCTGACCGGGGCGATTTTTGCGGGCGTCGGAGCCAAAGAAGCCCGGTTCGGAATCGAGGTGTTGGGCCGGTTACGCAAAAAGGTTGATTTCCCGCTGGCACTGGCGTCGTTCTTTGCAGCGTTTGGCACTAAGCCGGCTATGGCCCACGCCCGCCGACTCAAGCCGAGCAGGGCGCATAACAGACATTTGCGGTTCCTGCTTGAGGGGCGCGGGAAACTCCTCGAATCTGATATGGGCCTTGCGCAATTGAAATTGTTGCTGGCTGAACCTTATTTTTCGGATTTGTATGAGTTTCAGCGTGCGATTCAAAAGGCGCGCGGCGAAGGTATCGGGCCGCTCCTGACGGTAAAAAAACGCGCCCGGGCACTTAAGGGCAGCAAGCTTACCCCCAGGCCTTTGCTGGACGGGCATCAGCTTATCGCGCTCGGGGTTCAGCCGGGGCCTATGGTGGGACTTGTGGCCCAGGAGATGTATATCGCCCAGCTTGCCGAAGAGCTTAGCACCCCCGACCAGGCCGGAAGATGGGTGGCCCAATGGCTCAAACAGCACAAATAAATTACAGACTTCGGACACCTCATACATCAATTCTCTCAAAAGACTGTTGACAGGGTGTGGTTAAAGTGATTAACATAAAAGCACTCAGGGGTATTAAAGGGCCCGTAGCTCAGCGGTTAGAGCAGTGGACTCATAATCCATTGGTCGGAGGTTCGAATCCTCCCGGGCCCATGTTAAATTAAATTTGTTGATGCAAATTATTCCCACCGGGGGGATTATTTATATCCCCCAAGCGCTGATAATGCAGGTGTGTAATGTCAAGAGCCAAGCGTATTTTCATCGTAGAAGATATGAAAGAGTTTACGGGCAAGTTTCTGTTGTCCGGGATACGCAAACAGGTTAAAGGTTTTATAAGGCTCGGCCATGATGTTCACCGGTTCGATTACGGTGGTGCTTTTTGGCAGGTGGCGCCGATAAAAAGCACGATTTTTTCCCGCCGCTGGTGCAAAGAAAAGGTGGATGAGGTTTTGGTTCGGCAAATAAAAAGCTATGAGCCGGATATTGTTCACGTTTCATTTGCTAATTTTTTAGATGTTGAGACTATTGCATTAATCCGGCAGGCAGCGCCAAATGCCTTTTTATACGGCTGTGACGGGGACCCGTGGCCTCAGTTTCAAAAAAACCGCGTGCCAATAGGCGCCAAACTTGACCTCGTGTTGGCTACAAACGACGGACAATGGCTTGATGAATATAGGAAAACAGGGGTTCGTGGCGCGTTTATGCCGAATCCGTGCGACCCCGACTATGAATACCGATACGATGTTTGGGATAAATGGAAAACCGACATCTTGTTTACCGGAAAGACCCGGCAGAAGCACAAACGTTATCCCACCGACTCGACAAGATACAAGATAATAAGCAGATTAGCCCAGATGAAAAACTGTACGTTCTACGGTTGCCTTGGCCGGCCCAGGGTCGGCGGATATGATTATATATATGCAATCAGCGGAGCTCGTATAGCATTAAGTGTGGGCATAGCTAACGATGTCAGCATGTACCATTCCGACCGCCTGACGCATTATCTTGCATGCGGCGCTTTTGTCCTTGCCAAACGCGTACCGGATTCCGACTTGCTTTTCAAAGACGGTGTGCATCTGAAATACTTCGATACAGCCGATGAATTCTTCGAATTAGCCGACTGGTATCTAAAACACGAAGACGATAGAATCAAAATCGCCGACAACGGCATGGAATATGTTCATGCAGAGTTCAATGGCACTAAAATTGCAAAATACACACTCGATATCATCGAGAACGGCGATTATGCCGCCCCGTGGCGTTAATCCGGACAAAATTACATTGTAATGATTTGCCACAGATGTTTTGAAAGCAGGAGCGAACATTTTCTCATTTTTTCTATCGCATGCTGTTTTTTGCCGGAGGCTAAACCTGTGGTGCTGAGCACATAAAGAATAATGCCGAGCGTTAAATGGCAAATGTTCCGCAAAATAAGGGCGAACTTAAAGATAACCGCGAAGAACTCCGTAATAAATCTGTTACGGTGTTTTCTGAAAAAGGTCATCAGGCTTTTCAGCATCATTAATCTTCTTTCCAGCCGAATCTGCTTGGCGGAGCGTCCGCTCAAATGTGTAATTACCGCGTCCGGCAAAAATACAATCCGCCCGCCGGCCTGCTTTATCCTGTAACACAAATCAACCTCTTCATAATACATAAAGAACCTCTCGTCCATACCGCCGAGGCGGTCAATTATAGAACGCCTGACAATCATCGCCGACCCCATTACCTGTTCAACATCGGCCTGCCTGTCATAATCAAAATCCTTCATAGCCCATCTTTTATAATCGGCCCTGAAGATACCAAGTAGTCTGAACACGGTATGGCGGTAGAGCACGGCCCTGAAGCTCGGAAAGCGTCTGACCGACGGCTGAACGCAACCGTCGGCGTATAACAATTTTGCCCCGCAAACGCCGACATGCGGATTGTCATCCAAAAACCGCACCAGGGTATCCAGTGCGCCGGTATGGACGATTGTATCGGGATTCAATAGCAGTATATATTGGCCGGTCGAGGCCTTTATGCCCTGATTATTGGCTGCTGCAAAGCCGCGATTTCGGCTGTTGGCAATAGTAATTACTTCCGGGTACTTTTGTTTGACTGCATCTGATGTCCCGTCGGCACTGCCGTTGTCAACCACTATCTGCTCGAAAGACACAGAAGGCGGATTGTCTTTCAGGGACGACAGGCATCTGAGCAAATCATCCTTTACGTTCCAACTCACTATAATAATCGAAAGCTTCATATCCGGCCTGTCTCATCCCTTGTGGTTACAATTTTTTTGCTGGACCGGGCCTGAATCAGTTTTTCCAGCAGGATGTCATAGTCTTCTTTGGTGTCGATGTCCTGTGTTACGTCATCTATTTCTTCAAAGTAGTTGTTTTCGTTGACGCCCGGGCTTTTCCTATAATCGGGGCTGTCGAACAAACCTATGCCGGCTGTGGTAAAATACAGCCCCCACAGCTTGCCATATATTTTTGTCCTTCGTGGCTTTGATACAAGGAATCTGGCTATCCGCCAGAACGCGCTTTTTTTGAAGCCCGCTTTTATAAGCAGCCCCGGCGGCTTCGGAGGATAGCTGTAATGATAAAGGAGTTTAAGACAACCGGTCTTTTTCACCAGCGGCATTTTCAGATAACCGAAACGCAGACTTCGGTTGTTTTTAAAGCGGGCCATGGTAGAGTTCAGCTTCAAGTTGCGTTCTATGATATCTTGCATTGAAGAGTCAAATGATAATGAGTAAAGTTCACTTCGTTTTATCTTGTAACGATCTGGGACGCCAAATTGGTCTATTCCGAAGAACTTAATACTGTTTTTACATGCAAGAATTTTGTCAAGGCACTGTTGACTGAAAAAGACGTCTCCAAGAAGGATTATTGTCCGGTCGGCCCAGTATTTGCGGGAAGATAAGATACTGTCTGCCAGAGAATTGCAATTGGCGGGTGTGATAACCTCAACATCCTCCTTCAGCAATTCTATGATTTGCTCGTGCTGCGAGACGACAAAGACATTATCGACGCCGGTGTTTTTGAGCATTTCGACGGTTCTGCCGATAATAGTCTGTCCCGATGGGTCTATCGGCACCAGGTGCTTTAGCGTGTTAAGGTGGTTTCCCCATCTGGAGTTATCCCCGGCTGCGGTTATAATTACCGCTTTTTGCTGCAAGTCGTCCTGCTTTATCATAGTCGATAGTCCTTATCCCATTCTTCTTTTGAAATCACCGATGTCTCTGACAGCGATAATATTTTCTGGACTTTCTGATGTATAAGACCTGTCAAAATAACCTTAATCCGTATTTATTATCTTATTCGGAAAAGCTTATTCTAATTTGGATTTGTAGCTCTATCAAGTCTTTGCCGGATGTTTCGGGACATTTAATCCTTCGAATACCTGCCATACAACTTGAATTTTACGGTGGATTTGGTATTTTATTGCAGGCGACTTCGGGTTTTGTGATGAACCCCGGCAGGGACATGCTGAATGGTAATCATTGGGGAAATCCCGGAATGGTACTAAAAAAAGTTGAAAAAGAGTTATCGCGGTTTAAGAAAAGGCTGTTTTATTCAGGCAAGGTGCACAAAGAGCTTGAGAGGGCTTTGTTCCGGCTGCAAAATATGCCTTATGAATTATACGATAAAATCAGGAATGATGGTCTCTGTATCCAAACACCCCAAATAAAGACTATAGATGAAACGTTAGATAAAATCCTGAAGGAAAAATGCAGTCTTTGCCGTTTCGGCGACGGCGAATTTGTTCTTATGGAAGGGGGCAGGATTAATTATCAGCAGCGCTCGGCCCAGCTTGCCCGGCGATTAAAAGAGGTGCTTACATCGGACAAGCCGAATTTACTGATTGGGCTGCCGCCCTGTTTCGGTAATTTGGAGCATTTTTTGCCGCCGGTGGCGGATTTCTGGAGAAAATGGGCATCTCGTAAAAGGGAGACGATATATTCATATCTCGATATGGACCGTGTTTATTACGATGCGTTCTTTTCCAGGGCTTACATACAGGATTACAAGACCGATGAGCATTACAAAAAATGCGGCGACTATTATAAGAAAATCAGGATGCTCTGGGCGGACAGAAGCGTTGTTATATGTGAAGGCCAGGGGACACGATTCGGCATGTTCAACGACCTGCTGGAAGGCGCCGAAACCGTATCACGGATTCTTTGCCCGGCCCACAGCGCGTTCGATAAATACGATGAGATTCTGGCCGCCTTCGACGATGTCAGCCGGGAAAAACTTATATTGGCGGCCCTTGGGCCGACGGCAACCGTCCTGGCTTATGACTTATGCAACAAGGGGTATCAGGCAATCGACATCGGGGCACTTGATGTGGATTATGAATGGTTTCTGCGGAAAGAAACCGAGTTAGGCGTCCCGCTTGAGCATAAGTATGTTGACAGCGGCAAAAAAGGCAGAAAAATCCGTCCGCTTCAGGATCCTGAATATAAAAAACAAATCCTAAGAGAAATAAGATAACAGGCCATGAAGTTACTTGTTTTGACAAATAATCCCAGTCGTGCGAGTTTCAGACAGAGGATAGAAGTTTACCTGGAAACTTTGAGAGCAAATGATATTAACTGCGAGGTCGTTCGATTTCCAACCGGCTCATTGGCAAGAAGGAAACTGTTAAAACAAAGCAAAGATTTCGATTCGGTTTTTCTGCACAAAAAGCGGCTCAACCCTTTAGATGCCTTTTGGCTGCGCCACAAGGGACCCGGGGTGATTTATGATTTTGATGATGCTGTTATGTACAACGACAAGCACCCGAATAAATTCAGCCGGATACGACGAAAATCTTTTGAAAGAACGGTCAGGTTGTCGCATCTTGTCATAGCGGGCAACGCGTATCTTGCAGAACGCGCCCTTAAGTTTAATCAGAAAGTGAAGATTCTTCCTACCGGCCTGGATGTCAATGCATACCGTTGTGAAGGTAAATTAAAAAACGATGGGAAGGTCCGCCTTGTTTGGATAGGCGGCAAAAGCACATTGAGTTATCTTGCTTCGCTCAGGCCGGTACTTGAACAAATCGGCCGGCGGTTTGATAATGTTGTTTTGCGGATAATCTGTGATGAATTTTTTGATTTGCAGAATATGAAAGTGGAAAAATGCCGATGGTCTCTGCGAAGCCAGTCGCGGGATTTGGCCGCTTGCGATATTGGGTTGGCACCTTTGCCGGACAACAGGTTCACACGCGGCAAATGCGGATTTAAGATTCTCCAGTACCAGTCGGCTTCTTTGCCGGTAGTTACTTCGCCTGTCGGTGTAAATGTCGAGTACATACAGCAGGACATCAGCGGCTATGTCGCGACTGATGAGGCCGACTGGGTGGAGAAGCTGTCCCGGCTGATACGTGATAAAGACCTGAGAAAACGTATGGGCGGGCAGGGTTTTAAGCACGCTTGCGGCTTTGATACCAAAGTTTTGGGCGTCCGGCTGGTGGATATGATAAAAAGCGTAACGGCATAATTATTCCGGTGACGACGATGCAGCCGATTATAAGAATAAATCTGGAAGAGAAAATAAGGGGCGCCGGACCCGTGATTATTGAGCTTGGTTGCGGCCGAAAGGAAAGACCCGGCAGAATAACCATAGACAAAGTCGATATGCCCCACGTCAACATTGTCGCCGATATCGAACAGGGCCTGGGGTTTCTGCCGGACGGCTGTGTTGACGAGATTCACTGCAGAAGTGTCCTGGAACACATAAGGAATTTCGAGAACGTGATAAAGGAGATTGTCAGAGTCCTGAAGAAAGACGGCAGGGCACATATTTTCGTGCCGCATTTTTCCAACCCTCATTATTATTCAGACTTCACACATGTCAGGTTTTTCGGGCTTTACACTTTTTATTATTTTGTTGATGCCGAATATCAGTTGTACAGGAAAGTGCCGAATTTTTACACCGACGTAAGGATAAGAATTTTATCGCAGCGGTTGAAATTTAGGTCGTCATTTAAGATTATAAACCCGGCCAAAAAGCTGTTAGGCTGGTTTATCAACCTGCATACGCTGCTGCAGGAGTACTATGAAGAAAACCTTTGCTATCTGTTCCCCTGCCATGGAATCGAAATAGTATTCAGTCCGGACTCGTAGCAACAAAAGTGCAGAGATTGTAGTAGTAGGACCGGTCTTTTTAGTCCCTCCCTCTACAGATTTGCCCATTCTCCTATTTTATATCCGCGTGATAGGTTTGTAGCGGTTTGACGTGGGTGGTTGTCTGCCGGAAGGCCTCGATGCCCTTTGCGGCGGCGATGGCGGCGGCGGTGGTGGTTATATAGGGTATCTTGTGTCTTATGGCTGTTTTGCGGATGTATGAATCATCATGCTGACTTAGTCTGCCGCTGGGTGTGTTTATAATAAGCTGAATTTCGTTATTCTTAATGGCATCGGTTATGTTGGGTCGTCCCTCGTGCATCTTACGGATGAATTGGGTCTTGACTTTATGGGTGTCAAAAAACTTTTTTGTTCCTGTAGTTGCCATAATTTCAAATCCCAGTTTTTGAAACTTCCGGGCCACCTCAAGGCCGGATGATTTGTCCGGGTCGGCAATCGTTATCAGTACGGTCCCGGTTGAGGGCAATTTCTGCTGGGCTGCTTCCTGGGCCTTGTAGAACGCCAGGCCGAATGAATCCGCCATGCCCAGAACCTCGCCGGTAGAGCGCATCTCCGGACCAAGGAGCGGGTCAACCTCGGGGAACATATTGAAGGGAAACACGGCTTCCTTGACACCGAAGTGCGGAACAGGTTTTTGTTTGAGGTCCAGTTCCGACAGCTTTTTGCCCAACATCAGTTGTGTTGCGATTCGCGCCATCGAGACATTGCAGACCTTTGAGACCAGAGGTACGGTCCGTGAAGCACGAGGATTGGCTTCAAGGATATATACCGTATCGTCAGCTATCGCGTACTGGATGTTCATCAGGCCGACCACGTTAAGTTCCGTCGCAATCTTTTTCGTATATTCGTTTATGGTTTTGATATGTTTAGCAGGGATGGAAATCGGAGGAATCACACAGGCTGAATCCCCCGAGTGGATACCGGCAAGCTCGATGTGTTCCATAACAGCCGGGACAAAGGCATCGGTGCCGTCGGCAATGGCGTCAGCCTCGGCTTCGATGGCATTTTCAAGAAACTTATCGATGAGTATAGGTCGTTCGGGTGAGACGTCCACCGCCGCGGCGACATATCGCCTGAGCATCTCCTCGTCGTGAACAACTTCCATCGCCCTTCCTCCCAGAACGTATGACGGTCGCACCATCAGGGGATATCCTATCCTTTTGGCGATTTTGGCGGCCTGGGTGAAGTTACTGGCCATGCCGGATTCGGGCTGAGGAATACCGAGTTTTCTCATAACCTTTCTGAATCGGTCCCGGTCTTCTGCAAGGTCGATTGTCTCCGGAGTTGTTCCGATTATATTGACGCCGGCCCCGGCCAGTTCGCCCGCGATGTTAAGGGGTGTCTGGCCGCCGAACTGGCAGATAACGCCCATGGGTTTTTCTTTTTGGTATATACTGAGGACGTCCTCAACGGTTAACGGCTCGAAATAGAGCTTGTCGGATGTGTCATAGTCGGTGGATACGGTCTCGGGGTTGCAGTTGACCATAATTGTTTCATACCCCTCATCGCGCAGGGCGAAGGCGGCATGAACGCAGCAGTAGTCAAATTCGATGCCCTGGCCGATACGGTTCGGGCCGCCCCCCAGGACCATTACCTTGGGCTTATCGCTTACGGGGACATTGTCTGAAGCGTTATAGGTCGAATAGTAGTAAGCTGCGTTCTCAACCCCGCTGACCGGGACGGCATCCCATGCTTCAACCACGTTCAGACCTGTTCGGTGTTTCCTGACGGCCTTTTCGGTTGTATCGAGTAATTGTGCAAGATAGCGGTCCGAGAATCCGTCCTTCTTGGCCCGAACCAACAGCTTATCGGGAATCTTTTTGCCCTTGTATTTCAGAATCTTTTCTTCCAGTTCCACCAGCTCCTTCATCTGCCGGATGAACCAGGGCTTGATATGTGTTTTGCTGAACAGCTCGTCAATATCGGCACCTTTGCGCAGTGCTTCGTACATAATGAACTGTCTTTCGCTGGATGGTTCGCGGAGATTCTGCAACAGTTCATCGAGACTCTTTTCGTGAAAATCCTTTGCAAAGCCCAGTCCGTACCGACCTCTCTCAAGCGACCTTATTGCCTTTTGGAATGCTTCCTTATAATTTTTACCGATGCTCATGACTTCCCCGACCGCTCTCATCTGGGTGCCGAGTTTGTCTTCGACTCCGTGAAACTTCTCAAAGCCCCACCGCGAAAACTTAACCACTACGTAATCGCCGGAAGGAGTGTACTTTTCGAGGGTTCCATCGCGCCAATATGGAATCTCGTCAAGTGTAAGGCCGCCGGCCAGCATCGCCGAAACCAGCGCAATCGGAAATCCGGTGGCCTTGGAAGCAAGTGCCGACGAGCGTGATGTCCTGGGATTAATCTCGATAACAACTACCCTGCCGGTTTTGGGGTCGTGGGCGAATTGAATATTCGTCCCGCCGATTACTTCTATCGCCTCGACAATGTCATAAGAGTATTTTTGAAGGCGTTTTTGAAGTTCCGCATCAATTGTCAACATCGGTGCTGTGCAGTATGAATCTCCCGTGTGAACGCCCATCGCATCAACATTTTCGATAAAGCACACGGTAATCATCTGATTTTTTGCATCGCGGACAACCTCAAGCTCTAATTCCTCCCAGCCGAGCACGGATTCTTCGACCAGAATCTGTCCGATGAGACTCGCCGCTATGCCGCGGGCCGCGATGATTCTCAACTCCTCGACGTTGTAAACCAGTCCACCGCCGGTACCGCCCATAGTATAAGCAGGCCGGATAACAACGGGATAACCCAGTCTGTCGGCTATTTTCTCGGCATCGGGGACACTCAAAGCCGGCTCGCTTTTGGGCATCTCGATACTCAACCGGTTCATGGTATTTTTGAAGGCGATACGGTCTTCCCCCCGTTGTATAGCATCAATATTGACGCCGATTACCTTTACCCCGTTTTTTTTAAGGACGCCTGTCTGCCAAAGCTCCGAAGACAGGTTCAGGGCGTTCTGACCACCCAGATTAGGCAACAGGGCGTCGGGTTTTTCCTTTTCAATAATCTCCGTCATGGCCTGGAGTGTCAGAGGCTCGATATAAGTAATATCCGCCATGCCCGGGTCGGTCATTATCGTGGCGGGATTGGAATTTACTAAAATTATTTCATAACCTAATTTACGAAGCGCTTTACAGGCCTGGGTGCCGGAATAATCAAACTCGCAGGCCTGGCCTATCACTATTGGGCCGGAGCCGATTATCATTACTTTCTTGACATCATCACGCTTTGGCATTAGAAACTCTCCTTTCGTTCGACAAGGCAAACGGGACTTAAAATCGGTTTTTAACTTTCAACTCCGGGCCAATCTTAATTGTGCCTTTTAGTCGGTAATTCGACTCACCCAAAATTTGGCTAATGTTAACCTTAAGCGAATGCTTAGTAAAGTCGTAAATTGAAAATTCTTTATGGAAACCCTTTTCAAATTTCATTTTGAGACGTTGGCAGCCTGTTCGGCATAGCAAATTGCAATTTTTAGCGGGACGTTCAAATTATGGTTTGACCGAAATGCAGGCGTGGGCTATTGTATTAGCCTGCCCTGAGGGGGTTGTAATTGGTGGGTGCAATCTGGGATAACGATTTTGCCGAACTTGTGTGCGGAGTTTTTGAAGGGACAAGAGGAATAAGTTTAATGCCGAAACTCAAAGATATTCACAAGATTTTGATTATAGGGTCCGGGCCAATAGTGATAGGCCAGGCCTGCGAGTTTGATTATTCCGGCGTCCAGGCCTGCAAGGTGCTGAAAAAAGAAGGCTTCAGGATAATCCTGATAAACAGCAATCCTGCGACAATTATGACCGACCCGGAGCTGGCCCACAGAACGTATATCGAGCCTGTTACAGCCGAGATGGTTACCAAAATAATCCGCAAGGAAAGACCCGATGCCCTGCTGCCGACCCTGGGCGGCCAGACGGGTCTGAATACCGCTGTGGAATTAGCCGAAAGCGGGGTGTTGAAAAAATACAATGTCAGGATGTTAGGTGCTAATCTTGCCTCGATAAGAAGGGCGGAGGAAAGGGATCGTTTCAAAAAGACCATTGAGGCCTGCAATCTTGAGGTGCCGAAAAGCGGCTATGTACATTCCCGGGAAGAAGCGAGACGTATTATTGAACATGTTGGTTTTCCGGCCATTATTCGTCCATCCTATACTTTAGGCGGCACCGGCGGAAACGTGGCTTATAACATGGAAGAGTACGAAGAGTATATCCGGTGGGGTCTGAATCTAAGTCCCGCCGGCCAGGTTCTTGTTGAGGAATCGGTTGTCGGGTGGAAGGAGTATGAACTGGAGGTGATGAGGGACCGCAAAGACAACGTGGTCATCGTTTGTTCGATTGAGAATCTCGACCCGATGGGTATCCATACAGGAGACAGCATAACGGTAGCCCCTGCCCAGACGCTTACCGATAAAGAGTATCAGATAATGCGTGATGCGTCTCTTAAAATAATCAGGGCCATCGGGGTCGAGACGGGCGGTTCAAATATTCAATTCGCTGTCAATCCCGACACAGGCAAGCTGTATGTGATTGAAATGAACCCGAGGGTCTCGCGCAGCAGCGCGCTTGCCTCCAAGGCAACCGGTTTTCCAATCGCTAAAATAGCTTCTCTGTTGGCGGTTGGTTATACCTTAGATGAGATTCCGAATGACATCACAAAGAAAACGCCCGCGTGTTTTGAACCGACGATTGACTACTGTGTCGTCAAGTGGCCGCGTTTTACGTTCGAGAAATTCCCCGGGACCGACCCTAATCTGACGGTGCAGATGAAGTCGGTCGGAGAAGCAATGGCCATCGGCAGGACATTCAAAGAATCCCTGCAAAAGGCAATAAGGTCGCTTGAAATCGACCGCTACTCCCTTGCAAATGAACATATTGACACAGATATAACAACGGCAAAGTTAAGAGATAAGCTTAGAGAAAACCGCTGGGACAAAATCTGGTATGTGGCCGAGGCGTTCAGAAGGAAGATGACAGCCGATGAAATATTCGAGGCGTGTAAAATTGACCGGTGGTTTCTAAATAATATAAACGACATTGTGAAACTTGAGCAGAAGATAACATCGACAAAGCTGAAAAAGATTGACCGGACTTTTATGCGACAAATAAAAGAGTACGGTTTCAGCGATAAATATCTTGCATCCGTCCTCGGCACAACCGAACTGCAGGTCAGAAAACGCAGAGACGAGTTTGAGGTAAACTCCGTTTATAAAATGGTTGACACCTGCGGCGCCGAATTCGAGGCGGCGACTCCTTATCTGTATTCGACCTTTGAAGACCAGTGCGAGGCTGATCCCACCGAAAGCCGAAAGGTCGTCATCCTCGGCGGCGGTCCGAACCGGATAGGTCAGGGTATCGAATTCGACTATTGCTGTGTACACGCCGCATTTGCTCTGAAAGAGATAGGCATAGAGTCGATAATGGTAAACTGCAATCCTGAAACCGTATCCACCGACTACGATACATCGGACAGACTCTACTTTGAGCCGCTCACGTTCGAGGACGTGATGAGCATTGTCGAAAAGGAAAGTCCCGACGGCGTCATTGTTCAGTTCGGGGGGCAAACTCCGCTAAAGCTGGCGGTTCCGCTGGAAAAGGCGGGTGTAAAGATAATCGGCACCAGCCCCGACAGCATCGACCGGGCCGAGGACCGCAAAAGATTTAATCGGCTCGTCAGGAAACTGAAGCTTCGCCAGCCCTACAGCGGCACGGCAACTAAGTACGATGAAGTTGTCAAAATAGCGAAAAAGTTGGGCTATCCGCTGCTGATTAGGCCGTCTTTTGTCCTGGGCGGAAGAGCAATGACAATTGTCCATGACGAGCGGTCCCTCAAAAGCTGTGTTCAAGAGGCGATAGAGGTATCCGGCGAGCACCCGATTTTAATCGACAAATTTCTCGATGACGCCACGGAGTTGGATGTCGATGCGGTCTGCGACGGAAAGAAAGTCGTCATCGGCGGCATACTTGAGCATATCGAAGAGGCAGGTGTCCACTCCGGCGACAGCGCCTGCACGATACCGCCGGTTTCGGTAAGCAAAAAGCTGCTGGGCGAGATTAAGCGTCAGACGAAAACTTTGGCTCTTGAGTTGAATGTGAAGGGCTTGATAAACATTCAGTTCGCAGTAAAGGGAAACGACATTTTTATCCTCGAAGTCAACCCCAGAGCATCGCGGACAATTCCGTTTGTGAGCAAGGCTATCGGCGTCCCACTTGCAAAACTGGCGGCAAAGGTTATGACGGGAACGACCCTTGATAAGCTCGGCTTTACAAAAGAAATTCAACCGGGCCATTTTTGTGTCAAAGAAGCGGTATTTCCTTTTTTGAAGTTTCCGGGAATAGACACCCTCCTGGGTCCGGAGATGCTTTCCACCGGTGAGGTCATGGGGATATCCGATGACTTCGGAATTGCTTTTGCGAAATCACAGATAGCAGCCGGCAATACCCTGCCGGCCGAAGGAGCGGTATTTATAAGTGTTAAAGACGATGACAAGAAACCGGCTGTCGGTATCGCCCGGAGGCTGCATGAAATGGGTTTTAAGATTATCGCCACAAAGGGTACCTGCATCGAGCTTATCAAAAATAATATTCCTTCGGAGTTTGTGTTAAAGGTGATCGAGGGCAGGCCTAACATAGTCGATGCCATAATAAACTCCAGGATAGACCTTATCATAAATACCACGGTGGGCAAACAGACTATTGTGGACTCGTATTCAATCAGAAGGACCGCGCTGGACAGGCAGGTCCCCTACGTAACAACGATAAGGGGTGCATCGGCGGTAGTGAAGGCTGTCGAAGCCTTGAAGAATCACAAGCTTGATGTCAAACCGATTCAGTCGTACTATCGCCGGAAAGGGAGACGATAAGTGAAAGCAATATTGCTGCTTGAAGACGGGACGGTGTTTGAAGGTTCATCTTTCGGAGCCAAGGGCCGAAAGTGCGGGGAAGTTGTATTTAACACTTCTATGACCGGCTATCAGGAGATACTGACGGACCCGTCTTATAATGAACAGATAATTACGATGACCTATCCTCTTATGGGCAACTACGGCACCAACAAAGTCGATGTCGAATCCCGAAGGAGTTTCATCAGGGGCTTCATTGTAAAGGAGAACTGCAAATATCCGAGTAACTGGCGAAACAAGAACTCGCTAACCGACTATCTGAAAAAAAACAATGTTGTCGGCCTTGAGGGCATCGACACCAGAAAACTCGTCAGGCACATCCGAACCAGAGGCGCGATGAGGGGTATTATCTCTTCGACCCAATTCGATACCGGCAAACTGAACAAGGAGCTGGAAAACTACCCCGGCCTTGTTGATAGAGATATTGTGAAACACGTAACGGTAAAGAAGCCTTATCGTTGGGACCGGGGTGTTTTGAACGTCTTAACCGGCCGGGAGGAAAAGCCGCCGGTAAAGTATAAGGTTGTCGCCTTTGACTTCGGAATCAAGCTTAATATTCTCCGGCTGCTACGGTCGCACGGCTGCGATGTCTGGGTTGTGCCGGCCAAAACTACTGCTGATGAGGTACTGAATTACAAGCCGGACGGGGTATTTCTGAGCAACGGCCCGGGAGACCCGGCTCCGGTTGATTATGCGATAAAGTCTATACGCAGGCTTTTAGGAAAAGTGCCTGTTTTCGGGATTTGTCTGGGTCAGCAACTGTTAGGCCTGGCCCTGGGCGGTCGTACTTTTAAGCTGAAGTTCGGACACAGGGGCGCGAACCATCCTGTTAAGAACCTTCAAACAGGTGCAGTAGAAATATCGAGTCAGAACCATGGATTCTGTGTGGACATCGACTCGATTAAGGATAAGGATATCGAGATAACTCACATAAATCTGAATGACCGGACGCTGGAAGGTTTCCGCTGCAAAAGCATCCCGGCTTTTTGCGTGCAATATCATCCGGAGGCCTCCCCGGGTCCGCATGATTCGAACTACCTTTTTGAAATGTTTACAAAGATGATGGACGGCAATTTGTAAAAAGCGGGCCTGGGTATCCGGGTATCAAAATTTTACAAAATTCGGTTGACGTGGAATATCGTTGGTGTTACTTTTTCTAAAAGAGAAAGGTTTTTTATTGTCTCAATTTCATAGGAGGCTGTTTATGAGTTGTCAAAACACTTTTCGAATGATTATATTGCTGGTGTTGCTGACGGGCGTTTTTTCCTGTCAGGAGGCCGGGCAGAATGTAAGCACATCGGTTGCACCCGCCGAATCTGTTATCACAGAACCTGTACGTCTTGAGGCGTCTTCGACCACATCTGATGCAGATGAACTTGAGCAAACCGAGATTAAGGAAGCAGTATCGTCCACTGAGCAGGCCGAAGGAGTCGAAGCCGAGCAGACAGGTCCTGAAGAAGAGGTCGTTGTCGGTTGCGGCGACAAAAAGCTGACTATGCGCCACATCGAGTATCTTCAGCCCAACCCTGATTCAGAAACTATAAAGAAGATTGCCAAATTGTGGCTGGATTTACAGTTGTTGTCGGACGAGGCAATTAAAAGAGGGATTGACAAGGAGCCGGCAGTCAGGTTTAGAGCGGATTTGCGGGCCAGGCAGATGTATGCCGAGGGTCTCAGGAAGCGTGTGCGAGATGCCGTTGAAGTCGGCGAGGACCAATTGCGTGATTACTATGAGGAGAATAAGGAAACCGACCGGCGAATCAATGAGCCGGCGAAGCTGAGCTTCACCCACGTAGCCTCGAAGACGCTTGAGGAATCACAGGCGATATTTGCCAGGGTTAAGGCCGGGGAGGATATCGAAGCCCTTGCTAAGGAACTGTCTATCGATTATGACAAAAGAAAAAGCGGGGTGGTTGGCAACGAGTTGGAAACAAGGGTTGACAGACGCTTCGGCGCCGAGTTTCTCAATGCGGTTTTATATGCCTCAGAGGGTGAAATCATAGGACCAATCAAGGCTACCTTAGGCATGGGAAGAGGCGAACGTTATGAGGTCGTCCGCTTTGACGGTAAGGTGCCCGGCAGGATAAAGTCTTTCGAGGAGGTCAAGGATTATATTAGAAAAAAGTTAGAACTCACCGAACAGCAAAAGGCGGTTGAAGATTTAGTCAAATCGCTTGAGGAAAAGGCCGCCGACAAAATCTATAAGTCCGAGCGGCTCGAAGACCGGCAAACGCCTTAGGGAAAATCACCACCCAAACTTTGGCCGGAAAGAAAATTAAAAAGGTATTGGAAAAAACTCTTTATGAAATTATAATGTTAAAAATTCGGAATCTGCGGGCTTCTTCAACAAAGAAGCTCTTTTGGAAAAAGGTTGCTTCATATCATCCACGGAGCAACCTTTCTTCTTTTTTCGAACATCTTACGTTCGGCCTTAACACTAACCCGCATTTCTCACAGCCATGTTGAAACAAGGTGGTTGTCCTAATATAACTTTTGTATAAAAAAAAGTTGAGCCAGAGAGGTTCTTTTTAGGGCCTCAAATACACTTGATCGCATTTGTGGAACCCTTAGATACTACCGGCAACGGAGGTTGTTTTTCCACACTAAGGCGCCTCGCTCCTCAACTTCCCTAAAAAACGGGTCATCACGAATACTGAAAGCACCAGCAAATCGGCTGGGTATCAGTACGATACAGATTATATGCAGAAAGACACCACCCCCGCTGCAATGAAGGTTTCATTAAAATTCGGCTAAGGTTTTAGCGGTTCTTTTCCCGGTGGCAGTGGTTACGGACCAGACCAAAATGCTCACAGGATCTCTATACACTCCGCTTTCAAGCCTTTTAACCGAAAAAACCTACTCAATGAAACCGAGATAGGATTTTTTCAACATAGCGCAAGAATGATTTCACTAACTTTTTGAGGCAATATCAAGAAGTTGCAACTCGAAGGTTAAATCTCTGCCTGCAAGAGGATGGTTGCCGTCCACGGTGACTGTTTGCTCAGAAACATCTACAACCCTAACCACCATGGATTGGCCCTGTGGTTGCGGAATTTCAAACTTTTGACCAACTTTTGGTTCAACGTCTTTTGGAAACTTATCCCGGTCAATCCCAGCGACAAGTTTATCTTGTCGCTGGCCATATGCCTGGTCAGGAGAAATTGTAACCGATTTGGATTCACCGACATTCATTCCTTCCACAGCGTTTTCAATGCCGGGGATTATGCTTCCTTCGCCGAGCTTAAATTCCAGAGGTTCACTGTCAGCGGTATCAGCGAATATGCTTCCATCCTCTAACTTTCCTGTGAAATTAATCTTAACAATATCGCCTGTTTCTGCTTGAGCCATCGTAAAATCCTTTTCAAAAAAACTTTTCAAACTTGTTTCATTTTTAATCTTTGTCTGGTGTCAAGAACTGTTTCAAACCAGCTCATTTCTCTTCTTCGCCGGTTTGCTCGGCCAGCCGATTTACCTTAGGGATTAGATCAACTGTAAGGTCCTTGTAAAACGTTAAGCTGATTTTCACAAATCCGTCTTTCTTTTACACGAATAGCAGACAAGCTAAAGGAATTTCAAACCTGATGCAAGAAATTGTCGGCAAAAAAATAAAAAATTTCCTATAAGCCTGTCGGGGAACATAGGTGTTGGTGGGTCTAAAATAAAACTACAAAAGCAGTAAATAGCGGCAATGAAATCTTGCATTTGTCAGACATCAGGACATAATGTGGGCATTATGAAAACAAAGACAAATTTCAAGCCGTATCAACCAAATCAATTGTTACTTTTACCGCCTGATATGAAGCAGTGGCTGCCGGATGATGACCTGGCCTACTTCATCATGGATGTGGTCAACGAGTTAGACTTGTCGGCTGTCTATCAAAGCTACGACGGCACAAAAGGAGGCCAGCCGCCGTTCAATCCTAAAATGATAACCAGTCTGCTGCTTTATGCCTACTGCGTCGGCATCACCAGTTCACGCAGGATAGAAAAGGCCACATATCATCAGGTTCCGTTTCGTGTCATCACAGCCGACCAGCATCCGGACCATGATACTATTGCCGAATTTCGCAAGCGGCACCTCAAGGCGTTGAGTGGATTATTTGTGCAGGCATTGCAGTTATGCCGTAAGGTCGGCCTGGTCAAGTTGGGACATGTCTCATTAGACGGCACCAAGGTCAAGGCCAACGCCTCCAAACATAAAGCTATGAGTTATGGCCGAATGGAAACCAAGGCCGAAGAGCTCGAAGCCGAGGTCAAGCGTTTGTTGACCCGGGCACAGGCCGTAGATGATGCCGAAGATGCTAAATACGGCAAAGGCATGCGTGGTGATGAACTTCCCGACCAATTGCGTTTTAAGCAGGAACGGCTCAAAAGGATTAAAGAAGCGATGAAATCACTCGAGGCCGAGGCAAAGGCCAAAGCTGACGCCAAACGCAAGGAAGTCCGGCACAAAGAACAGGCCCTTCAAAGTGAAGGCAAAAAGCGTAAAGGTAAAAAGCCCAAAGAACCTTCCGACAAGCCGGAGCCGAAGGCACAGCGCAATTTTACCGACCCCGAATCACGAATTATGAAAGATGGTGCCAGTAAGTCCTTTGAACAGGCTTATAATTGTCAGGCGGCGGTTGACGAGGAGGCTCAAATTATAGTAGCTACAAATGTTACACAGGAAACAAACGAC
>Ga0180433_10002412_pt1 | contig 28799 bp, 35 predicted proteins | sample SS_ome_8_FD_132980 | JGI IMG/M metagenome (GOLD analysis project Ga0180433, IMG submission 132980) | Hypersaline lake sediment archaeal communities from the Salton Sea, California, USA - SS_1_D_1 metaG | ecosystem: Environmental > Aquatic > Non-marine Saline and Alkaline > Hypersaline >... | reverse complement strand
GCCCTGGCCATAGATCGGTATGTTCCGTTTCTGCCTGAAACGATCCAGGATGAGTTCGACCTGCTCGGCAGTATAGGCGTGTGCCACCGAGCGCTTCTTGATACAGCACGCGACCAGATAGGCTGCAGGATCATCACCGTGTTCTAGCGCGAAGGCCAGCCAACGAGCAGCATCCTGTGGGCCATATCGCTCTATAATGGTCTGAGCGGTCTTCTGTTTGAGGCCAGTCAAACCCACCAAATCAGACAAGAGATCACCCCCACCCCCTGTAGACTGTCTTGTAGAATGTAATGTAGAATGTGAGGTAGAAATTCCTAGCTTTTGGGCAGTTGAGCTAGAATTTTCTACCTGGGGGCTAGATTTTTCTACCTTGGTCGAGCTAGAATTTTCTACCTTCCCCCCGCCCGCAACCTGCTCTCCATCTACACTCTGCGTAGTCTGGTTGTATTTGGCCAGCCAGTCTTGTGGTTTTGCATACGCATCAACGACTTCGTCAGCAAATGCAAGACGATAATAAGGTCGTTCCAGTCCACGCAGGGGCTTGGCGCAGTGGGGGCATTCCTGGGGTACGACGGGCACATCTTTTGTGCCAGTACCGTGCCGATTGCGCCAAGGGCGTTGCTCGATTTCTGTGCGCTCGACTTCGCCACTGCAATGTGGGCAGAGGAGTCTACAACGGGCATAGCCATCAGCAACGGCATACTCGAGGCCTTCTAGAACTGCGGCGTGCGAGAGACCACAGCCGTTGTCGCTTTCACGGCCCTGCTGGCCGTGCTCGAATTGGGAGAGGCTGATCCAGTCGTCCCACTTGCGCCAGCCGAAGGTGCGATAGATGATGTAGAGCACCACCTTCATCTCGGAGATATGGCGGATACGTGGGGCGACCTGGAGGTACCACTCGTCCGGTGTGTCTGTTGAGTTGGGGCGTTGGAAGCCTGGAAAGGGTGAGTCCGTCATGATGCCCTCATTAGGATTATGATCCGAATCTGAAACGGTTACTTGACCGGGCCAGCCTTGGCCTGTCTCTGGCGCAGTTGCTCGATCTCGTCAGGCGCCTCGAGGTCGGGCCGATCGTTCTGAATCTCCATGCAACGGTTCTGCAGGGTCTTGGGACTGGTGGCGTGTCGCTCCAGCCAGTCCAGAAAGGTATCGGCCTTGTCGCCGAGAACGTGGGTCAGTCCGTCGAAATTGAGCCAATAGCGGCCGATGGCGCGCTTGTAGGAGGCGCGCGAGGCGGGATCGTCCTCGAGTACAGCGGTCATCTTGTCGACTACGTTTCCGGCGACCTCGAGGCCGCCGAAGAGGTTGTATTGCATGGCCCTGTTGGTGGTCATTGTGCCTCCGAGTGTGTACAATCAAATCAGGGTTTGGCAAAGCTCGCTGCGGCTGTTGTGACAAGGTATGTCACAACAGCCATTATATCACGAGTAGAACATCTGTTCAAGGCTGATCTGCGGGACAATCGAGTAGCAGATCGCCTATAATATAACGATTGACAGGCTCGAAAATTAGAGAGCATATCCTATCTCATATCCATACTGGCATCTCGGTACTCGCCGGCGAACTGCGGCTCAGCGACAGATGGCGACGGTGTGTAGGCCGGTTTCGGTGGCGCTGGATTGGACGTGTTTGACCGAACATCCTGTGACTGCGGATAAAGCAAACGTTGACGAAGGCTGAGTGTTGCGGTGATGGTGGCAACGGTTACGGCGAGTAGGATGACCACATACAGGAAAACGATCAGATTGTCGAGCATTCTTTGCCGATAGGTGGCTAGATAACGCAGGGCTTCACCATTGGCTTCCATTTCATTGGCAAATGCCTGGGCCAGGAGATACTCCATCCTGCCCTGCCAGCGCTCACGTTCGAGTTTGGGGAATGCATCGGCGATAGCTGCACGTGCTTTGGCGTCAGCCTCGTCGACGTCGAGCTGGCGCAGTTGGATGAGCTGCTCCTGGCCGGTAGGGCGTTCGGACTGGGCAAGAGCAAAGAACAGGATGCCAAATAGAGCTAGGCCGGCGATGACGATCAGGCCGATAGGGATGGGCTCTCGTTTGGTGCGTTTGTGGGACATCATTCCACCTCGATGTCTTTGGCGACAGTAGTGTCGCGATAGGCCCCGGCGAGTTCGCCGGGCCACGGCTGGCTCTGCCAGGCAGCACTGGGCGGCAGTAGGGCGGGATCGGATTGCTGCTGCCATGGGGGCAGAGTGACGTTGACGCGGCCGGCATTGCCGCCTTGAGCCAGACGGGCATAGAGGGCCATTTGTTGCATATCGCTGAGATCATCGTCACGCAGAGCGCGACGGATCAAAGACGCCTGGATTGCGTCTTTGAAAATAAATAGGGCGCCAACGATGACGACAGTTGCGAGGGCGAAGGCATAGCCCAAGATGACCTTGAGATCATCGGGATCGAGTTTGTCTATGATGGACCACGTGCCAACGCCGACGCTAACGACGACGGCCAAAATGATGGTGATCTTGTGCCAAGTTTTCATGACAAATTCCTTTGCTTACCCCTTACCCCTTACTCACAGGTATGTCTATTCCGACCTGCTGGGCGGTTTGCCGGCTGATTTGGGTAAGGGGTAAGGGGTAAGTGTACCCAAAATCGGCTAGAGCCTGGCGGACGGTGTTGGCAAAGTCGCGAATGCGTTGAGCACGCCTGGTGCCCATTGGTCCGAATCGCTCGCGCAGGGCAGGAACTCCGCAGCCGGAGGCCAGAGCGTAGGCAACTGCGTGCGGCTCGTCCTCGACGGATTTGCGGGCGCGCTCGGATGAGCGGGGCGCGTCGGCGACGTCGAGGACGCGATTCAGGTGCAAGTCGAGGTCAAGCTGGGATACGGTCGAGGCGCGGGGCAGGTGGACGATGTCGCGCCGGCCGGGCTGGGCGACCTGCAGGCGATGGGACGCGCCGGCGACTGTGAGTAAAAAGTCGCCGTGGCGTTGCAGCCGTTCGGCGCCGCTGCCCCGTACTCCAGTGGCCAGGTAGGCAGCGTTGGCATCGGTACAGCGCCCTGTGAGCCGCATTGAGAGATTGGCCTTGGCGATGGAGCCGCCCAGACCATCTGACAGGGCGTGCTGGGTGGCCACGATGATGTGCACGCCGAACTCTCGCCCTGTCGAGGCAATGTACTCGATGGCCAGGGCGACGTCTTTGCCGGCGATGTTGAGCAGCGCGCGCACCTCGTCGATGAGGATGAAGAGACGCGGGCCATGACGCCGTTGCTCCATCCGTTGGTCGAGTTCTGCGACGGCCCATGAGAGAGCCGAGACTGCCTCGTTGGAGTCTTTGACGATGGGATGAATCAGGTGCGCCTCACGCTCGAACCCATACCAGGCGGCGCCTTTTTTTGCGCCGTCGATCAGGAGCAACTGGACGTGACACGGATCGTTTCCGCTGGCCAGGGTCCAGGCGATCAGTTGACCGGCGACGGTCTTGCCACAACCGGTTGTCCCCGCGATCAGAGCGTGCGGGGCAAGGGCGCCGGCCATGTTGACGTGGACGGGTGTACCAAAGGCGGTGTGGCCCAGTGTGATCCAGGCGCCGCCCTTGCGCTTGAGGACGCCGGCGGGCAGGGCGCGGTGATGTGTGGCAGGCAGGGCTATCTCGACGTCGAGATAGCCGAGGTGTCGGCTGCATCGAACGGACTGGACGCCGAGGGCGAGGGCGAGCTGCTCACCGAGAGAGAGGGCCTTGGTGAGCTTGCCGGTGTCGTGCAGGCGCAGCCGGCAAGCGAGGACCTGGCTGGTGCGCACGGTGTCGACGGGAGCGTAGGCGATGTCGTGGCGTGCAAAGACCTGCCAGGTTTGGCGCTGCCAATTGGCGACGAGCGGGCGCAAGTTATCGTGCCTAGCGGTGGCAGGTTGGGCGGTCATTTTCGTGCCTTTCCACGATAGTTGATCGGCGGCAGCCGGCGGGCGCTGCGTCGCCGGGCGCGGGATGCTCGTGCCCAGCCGTAGAGGGAAGAGCCAAGTAAGAGCAGGATAAAGAGAATGGCGCGGATGATGTCACCGCGGTGGTTAATCATCGACGCACCTTGTCGAGCATCCGCGTGCGCTTGGGATTGGTGGGCGGCGTGGACTGTGCGATGGGTTGCAAGCGAGCCAGTTCCTCGCGTAGAACCCGGCGCAGGGTCGCCTCGCGATCATCGGCCTCCAGGCCGGCCCGCAGGTAGTAGGCGACGGCCTGGGATCTGGATGGAAAGCAGCCAACGTCGACCTGAGCCTCGATGGCTCGGTACAGGTCGTCTGCAATTCGCGCCGAGATGGGTACAAGCATTGTATACGTCCGTATACACGTTCTGAGTGGGTTGTATACACGGGTATACAACCGCGCGGATCAACTGATGGCGGCATCGAGTAAGCCCTGGACGTTGTCGAGTTCAGGGTACTGGCTGACGCTGACGATGTTCCCGAAACGGGACCGGATATGGGACTGGATAAAGTGCGCGCCTCCGCCTGTGAGGATAACCTCGGTCAGAGCGATGTTGCCGGCAATGTCGGCGGCGGTTTGCAGGACGTCTTCGGCGAGGGCATCGACGTGCGGCTGGGCCAGGTCGATCATCTCGCGCTGGCGCGTCCAGAGCTTGGAGCGGGCAATGGTGAGCAGATCGCGCCGGCCGTCTCGGGCTTCCTGATCCTGGAGGGCGGCCTCCAAGACGACGCCCATGCCGTGGGGCTTGGAGGTCGCGCGCTCGTCGATCCACTCGCCGCCAATGATCAGACACTCGTTGAATGTGCCTGTGCCGACGTCGATGACGAGGACAGTAGCCCAGTCTTCCCACAAGTCGCTGTTGTGGGCGGCGCGACTCAAAAATGTAGCAAAGGGCTGGGGATAGAAAAAGACGCCGCTGCGTTCGATCTCGTCGCCGATGGCGCGCTGGACGAGGACGTCGACGCGCTTTTCGCCCTGATCCAATCGTTTGCCGATGTGCCGGCCGGTGAGCAAGCCGCGCAGCTTGGCGGCATCGGGCAGCCACTCGACGGGCAGGGCGGTATGAAGTTCGACGGTTCCGCTATAGATGCCCAGCTCGGAGAGGGCGCCCAGGAGCAGGATCTCGAGCATTTCCTTGGGCCGGTCGCGGTCGCGGCTGGTGATGGGGGACTTGGAGAATTTGAGGGCGTCCTCGCCATAGTACCAGTCCTGGTCCCAGACGTGCAGGCGCTTGCGCTTGGCGCCGTTATATTGTTGACGAGCAACCTGGGCATAGGCAGAGGCAAAGATCACGGTGTCGGCGACGTGGCGCGTTTCGGCGTGGCAGGACAACGCCTTGGTGTAGCCGTAACCGATGTCGGCGGAGACGATGTGATGGTCGTTTCGGATTGTGTTCATAAGTATAATCCTCACAGAAAGTGGACAAAGTCTTTACACGTGTGCTATAATGGGGCGAGTGAGGGAGGGGCTAGCCCTGGGCGAGATGCCCCTCCCGGCCCTCGACCGCAAGACAGCAACGGTACGACCTCCGGCTGAATGGGCGGATCAGATTCAGCCGGCTGGCGGGACGGTCGATTCCGTTGTCGGCGCGGTGGTAAGCGATTCAGGTAGAATGTCATGCGAGCGCGCGTATTCTCGTGCAGCTACACGGACGGCAGCGGAAAGGCTGATGCCATCGCGGTTCATGATGGATGCAAAAATCATCCTGTCTTCCAGGTAGGGCAGGGAAATGGTCGAGCGTTCTTTGATCTCTTCTGGCTTGATCTGTGAGACGGTCATTAGCCTCTCCTTGATCGAGTCAGGATAATCCTGTCTCGTGTAAGATTATATCATACTAATTCGCAACTGTCAAGCAAGTGCTTACGAAAGTCAGGGGATGTTTTCAGATTGGTTGTCGGCTGAAATTGATGCTCGGGGCTGGAATAAGAGCGAACTGGCTCGCAGGGCTGGTTTGAATGATTCGACGGTGTCGATGGTCATCAACCAAAAGCGCAATCCCGGCTTTGATTTCTGCGTCAGTGTGGCCAATGCGCTGGAGGTTCGCCCCGAGGTAGTCCTTCGTCAAGCCGGGCTCTTGCCTCCCGAGCCGCCCGAGGTGGAGGAGGAGGCCGGCCTCCTGGCTGCTTTCCGCCGGCTGTCTCGCCAAGCGCGCTATGCCGTGGTCGAGATGGCACGCAATCTGATGCCAGTCAATCCAGAAGATGATCTGGCTAAAGATGGTTACGAAGCACACCGACCACGGACGCTCAAGGAGCGGGTTGCGGCGGGCCTGGCGGACGATCTGGCGGAGCTCAGTCCCGAGGACAGAGATCGAGTGTACGATCTGATGAAGCGGCTGCGGGGGGACAAGGACACAGATAGGGATGCGCAATCGGTTCCTGTGGATACAGATCAGTAGGTATTTCCCCCTCATCGCGATTCTGGCCGGCCGCTTGTACAGTCGGCTGATCCTGTTCCGCGCCTGGTGGCGCGCCCAGCGACGGTATCCTCGTCGCCGCTGGGCTGATGTCCGGACGCCACGCACGTTTCGGATGATCGGCTAGTCCCTCCTTTCTACTTCTCTTTGCTGAGGTCAGGGCTGGCGCTGATGCGCGCCCCGTATTCTTGATCGATGATCCAGGCCAGCTCGTCCTCAATAGGACGTTTGTCCCATTCCGCGAGTGTTTGCAGACGGTCGCGGTGCGCTTGGGTGAGGCCAAGGACCTCGAGCGTGGCTTGGATGTCGTCCTCTGACATGGTGACTCCTTTCGTGTCCGTGATTGCCGGGCCTTGATATCAGCCCGGCTTTGTGATAGAATGGTCGGCAGGATGGAGGGATAGCCCTGGGAAGCTTTCTCCCTCCATCCGCCCTTCCGCAAGGCAGCTTTTCTTGTGAGGATGCCTATGGACCTCGAAGCTGCCTGCAAAAAGCACTTGGGCGCCCTGCTCCAGGCTCTGGACGAGCAGGGCGTCAAAGACATATCCAATCTACGCGATCCTCTCGCCCGTGCTCTTGCGCAGTTATACGATCCTGTGCAATTGCAGGAGATCGTTCCGTCGTTCTTGGAAGCTCAACGCCAAGCCGGGTTGGCAGAGAACACTGTGCAAGCATACGGATGGCAATTGAGGCGGTTGGTCGCCTGGCTGCGTGAGCGAGAGATCGTCGACGTCGTCAGTGTATGCGATATACGGATTATATCATACGTGGTGATCTCGTGTCAAGCACGACTTTGCCCGTTTTGCCCTCTCCAACCTTAAAAACATTCAGATTATGATCACAAGTCTAATGGTTTCCTTCTGTGTCTCTCCAGATGCATAGAAAATCTGTTCTGATCTGCGCTTGACTCGCGTAGCACAAATGTGCTATACTGAGAGCGTCCCGGTGGATGTGGTTGACCGAGTCTGATGCCTTTCCCGCCGTGACCCAAGCCGATGGCCTCCCCCCCCAGCCATCGGCTTTTGGTTGCCCCGTGCGGACACAGCGCGTCCGGAAACGCGTTAGAAAATCTGTTCTAATTCCCCCTTGACTTTCACCCTCCCAGTTTGCTATAATGTATTTATGACGTAATCTGTCATAAACAGAACGACCATTCTAGGAGGGCTCAATGAAGCAGACTGGCAATAGCAACTGGCTTGAGATCGTGATCAAGGTTCTCCGATGGCTGATCGCCATACTCAGTGCAGTGGGTGGCGCCACGGCTGTCGCGAGCGGGATTCCCGGCACCACGATGGCTGCGCGCGCGATGTCGGAAGGTACCTGGCTCTGGGTACTGCTCGGTGTACTGGCCATCGCAGGCGTCTTGACGTGGGTGTTCGAGACGTGGCGCCAGGGTCGTCAGGACAATGAAGACAAGATACTGGACCAGGTCCTCGATTTCGTGCAGTGGATACTGGAAAGCCTGAAGGAAGAGACAGGCAAACGGCTGCGCGACATTCCCCAGGCCACGGTCGAGGCAGCGGCTCGTCAGGTCTACCGAGAGTTCCTCGCCGACACCCCTCTGGCCTTCGTGCCTGAGGACGTGTTTACCGGCATGGTAGTCGAATACTGGCGCAAGGTGGCCGGGGTCGGGAGCACGGTTCGCCTGTCGGCCGTCCAGACCCGCGTGATCGCGCCATCGGGATAACAGATAGCCGGTGCGTTTCTGGGCAGCGCGCCGGTTTCACGAGGCCCGGGAGTATGGGCGGCTCCCGGGCCTTCTTTTGGCGTTACGATCAGAACATTTGTGCTGTACTCGATCTAACCGCGAGGTCAATCGCCTATGTCGTCCTTTGGATACGTGCCTTGCAGCGGTATGTCTGGCAGCAGGTCCAGGGTAGAGGGTAGGGTTCAGGATGGCAGAATCAGATCGTTTGCGACTCGAGTACGTCCCACTCGATACAGCACTGCTGTGGGAAAAGAACCCCAAGCTCCACGACCTCGACGCACTGATCGCCTCTATCGAGCGCTATGGCTTTAAAGATCCTCCAAAGTTTGAGCCAGAGCTAAACGGCGGCAAAGGCGGCATCGTCGAGGGCAATGGCCGGTTCGAGGCCCTAGCCGCGATGCGCGACGAGGGCAAGCCCGCGCCTCGAGGCGTGGAGCAGCTCGAAGGCGGCCGCTGGGTCGTGCCAGTTCTGTTCGGAGTGGATGCCGGCAGCGAGGCCGCAGCGCAGGCCTACGGGATCGACCACAACAACCTGACCCTGGGCGGCAGCCCGCTCGGCATGACCGAGATGATGAGCCTGTGGAGTGAGGGCCTCGATGCTGTGCTGCAGGGCCTGAGTGACACCGGCGAGATGCCGGTGAGTTTCGACGAGGACTGGGGCGCTCTCCTTTCGGACGAAGAGCCGGCGGCCGATCCCGGGCCACAGATTGACAAAGCTGCCGAGCTGCAAGGGAAGTGGGGGACGGCCCTAGGGCAGGTTTGGGAGATTCCGAGCCTGATGGCGCCCGATCGTTGCCACCGTCTGATGTGCGGTGACTGCACGGACCGGGAAAGCGTCCGCCGGCTGATGACCAACGAGCGTGCGATCCTATTCGCCACCGATCCGCCCTACTTGGTCGGCTACGATGGCACCAACCACCCGCACAAGTGGAGCCAGCCCGACAAGAACAAGGACTGGTCCGAGTCCTATGGCGTCCACTGGGACGAAGGTGAGCCAGATGGCGAGTTGTACAGGGGCTTTATTCGCTGCGCGCTCGATGTCGCTATCGAGCCCAACGCCGCGTGGTACTGCTGGCACGCCTCCAAGAACCAGGCAATGCTCGAAACCGTGTGGGACGAGTTCGGCGCATTCGTCCACCAACAGATCATCTGGGTCAAAGATCGGGCCGTATTGACCCGATCCTGGTATATGTGGCAGCACGAGCCCTGTTTCTTCGGTTGGGTCAAGGGCAACAAGCCGCCTCGAACGGCAGAGGACTATCCCCACACCGTATGGAACATCCCGACTGTCGCCCCCGGCACGACCACGCTCCATCCAACGTCAAAGCCGGTTGAGGTGTTCGCGATTCCGATGCGGCAGCATTGCAGAGCCGGCGATATCTGCTACGAGCCATTTGCAGGCAGCGGCAGTCAGCTCGTGGCTGGCGAGCAAACGGGGCGGTTGGTGTATGGGATGGAGATATCGCCTGCGTATGTGGCCGTGATCCTGGAGCGTCTCGCCGGGATGGGGCTAGAGCCTGCGCTGGGTGAGACTGTCAGTCCTGATCGCCTTCCTGAGGCTGCTCCGGCGCCTTAACAACCAAGACCTCTCCATCGGCGATGGCCTGGATCAAGCGGCTGATGGAGCCAAGTTTCAGCCGCTTGCCAGGTCCGCGCGTGTGGTAGAGGCCAAGGTCGGCGGCAATCTGTTCGAGACGTTCGCCCTGTTCGGGCGAGTAGTAGACTGAGCTTCTGCTCTTTGACATTGGCATACTCCTAGAACTCGATCACTTGCAGGCGGGACCATCGAGTGGGCTCTACAGAAACCATCCAGGTCTCGGGGCGCTCCTCCTCTATGGGAAGGGGAAGCCCGGTGATCCGGGTCTGGATCACCATGCCCTCGACGGTGGCCTGGATCGGGGTCTCCTGGCCCTCGTGCTCCTCGACGAGCAGCCACGCTACGCGGCCAAGGAGAGTCTCGGTGCCAATATGGGTTCGGCGGGTGGCCTCTACGAGCGATCCTTGTCGTATCATCGTGGTCATTGTGGTTTACTCGCTTTCGTCGTTCCAGAATCTGAGGACTTGGTCCAGTTGCTCTGCAATGTAGTTCAGTTCGCCGACGTTGCCCCAGTCCAGCTTGTCGATGTCGGACTGTTCTTGCTGGACGTTGGCGTTGAGTTGGTTTAGGCTGGTCGTGATCCTGTCTAGTGCACTCTTGGCTGCTGTCAGTTTGCTTGTATCGGCTGTCATCATTGCTCCTTTCTGTACTGAATAATCTAACAGTATCATAGTCGATTAATGCCGCAACGTCAAGGTTTCGATCGGAACATTGGAAAGATTTAAGATTGGGTGATTGCACATTCATGGAGTGCACATAGTGGGGCGCTGGACACAGAGCGACAGAGCGCGACGGGAGTACCGCCGTCAATGGGTGGCACGACTGTACTTGCGCGGTCTCAAAGAGCGAGAGATCGCCGAACGTTTGCCGTTGGCGCCCCCCAAGGGCGCTGGCATTGTCAATCCGAAAACCGGTGAGCCCTACGAACGCTCGACGATCAGCCGGGATTTGACCGCTCTGCGCAAGCAGTGGCGCGCCGAGGCACTCGAGGACACAGACACCCTCCGTGGCCGCCAGGTCGCCGAGCTGCAGGAAGCGCGACGCGAGGCGTGGGTCAAGGGGGACTATGCCGAGGTGCGGCACAACGTTGCCCAAGAATCCAAACTCCTAGGTACTGAAGCCCCGACGAAATTTGCGGGCATAGGCGAAAAAGGGGCATTTGTGATAGAGGATGGACTATCCGACGACGAGCGAGCTGCTCGAATTGTTGCCCTTCTTGAGCGAGCAAGAGCGCGCCGAGATGCAGCGGCTGATGCCAACGGAGAGCGAGCTAGCGACGTGGAACGAGAGCCAGGACGAGATTCCGCCGGCGCCACGCCTGACGCTGCTCCAATGGACGGAGCAGCATCGGTTCATCCAGAATAAGGCCACGCGAGAGATCGCCCGGTTCGGGCTGGGCGACTATCCGTGGTTGGAGCCCATTTACAACGAAATAGGCCGGGTGCTGTTCGAGGTACTGACCGGGGAGCGGGCGGCGCCGACGATCTACCTGCGCAAGGGGGCGCAGCTCGGCGTGACCGAGTTTGCGCTGAACGTGACGTGGTATGGGATCGACTGCTTTGGGTTGAGCGTGTTTTATGCGCTTCCTCCGGGGCACGGGATCGCGGGGGACTTTGCCCACACGCGCGTGGACCCAGCGATCGCGTACAGCCCTCGCCTGCAGGAAATCGCGGGTGACATCGGCAATGTGGGTCTCAAGATGTTTCGGCGCGGAGTGCTGTACTTGCGCGGAACGCACATCCCCGGCGGGCGGCCGGACAAGGCGACACAGTTGGCCTCGGTGCCGGCGGATATGGCGATCGTGGATGAGTGGGATCGCATCCCTCCGGCCGCGATCCCGCTGATCCGCGACCGATTGGGCGATAGCCGGTACAAGCTCTGGTTGGGCTTGAGCACGCCGACGTATCCGGGAATAGGCATCGACGCCGAGTACCAGGAAACCGACCAACGCGAGCCGCAGATTCGGTGCCAGGCGTGTGGAGCGTGGAACTGGCTGACCTGGGACCTGGTGGCCGAACGCGAGGGACAGGTGTCCGTCTGGTGTCCGGATTGCCAGGGGGCGATCGACCGGGCGACGGCGTGGGAACAGGGCCGGCTACGCTTTACGGCACGAGAGCCGGACCGGGCAGCGATCGGGTACTGGCTGCCCAAGCTGATCAGCCCGCGCGCGTCGCTGGCCGAGATGTGGGCGCAGTCGCAGGCGACGAACGAGGCCAAAATCCTCGCATTCTGGAACAACGCGATGGGCCTACCCTACGAGCCCAAGGGGGCGCGGCTGACGCTCGAATTGTTGCGGGCGTGCATGGGACAGCATCTGCTTTCAGACCGGCAGACGGCGACCTGGTCGGCGATGGGTGTGGACGTAGGGTTGACGCTGCACGTGTGGATCATCGAGGGAATACAGTCGGGCATCGACCCGAATCGATCGTGGCGAGCCTGGACGCTATACCTGGGAGAGGTGGCCGAGTGGGACGAGCTCGATGGGCTGATGGCGCGTTATGGCGTGGGGGTGTGCGTGGTGGACGCGATGCCCGAGCGCCGGCTGGCCAGCCAATTCGCGCAGCGGCATCCGGGCAAGGTGTTCCTGGCCACCTACGTGGAAGAGGTTCCAGGGGCAGAGTGGTGCCAGTTCGACGTCCCGAAAAAGCGAGTGCGCATTGAACGGACGACGGGACTGGACAGGGCGCACGAAAACATTGCCGGGCAGCGCGATGTGTTGCCGAGGGATTTCGAGGCGGTGCCTGGGTTCGTCGAGCAGATGACGGCGAATCTCAAAGTCAAGGGGATCAAGCCGGACGAGACGGTGTTCTATCACTTTCCGCGGACGGGCAAGCCGGACCATTATGACCACGCCAAGGTCTACTGCGAGGCAGCGATGGAACGGCTGCAGAAACTGAGACCGCCAGATAGCCGGCAGCGCGGCAGCGCAGTGCCAAGATCGAGCAAGAAACGAAGCTATAGGGGCCGACTATGAGTAAGAAAGACGCAAGCGGATTGTCTCCGATCGTCCAGATTGGGCGGACGCCGGCGGGGCAGATTGCGACAGAAACGCCGAGGTCCTCGCGCCCGTCGATGACGCGGACGTGGGGCGGGATGTTCGAGATGTTGGGCGATCCGACGTCGCGCTATGGCCGGTTGGTTGCGGGGACCGTGAGCATGTCGACCAAGCTCAAGATGCTGACGGATCCCGTTATCGCGCTGAGCGTGGCGTACATCGGGTCCAAACTGGTCAAGGCCGAATATGAGGTCCAGTGTGCGGACGCGCACGTGAAGCGCTTCATCGAGGCTGTGTATGGCGCGTTTCACCGCGAGTTTATGACCCAGGCGGCGATGGCTGTGGCGCTAGGCTGCTGCGGGTTGATCAAAAAGCTGCGGTTCGAGGCGCCCTCGCCGCTCAAGATCGGCGATCCGCCGGCGTGGACAGGCGCGTCGACGCCGCTGATTTGTACCGGATTCGACCAGGCCGATCCGGCGACGGCGTATCCCGATTTTGAGGACGGCGAATTCACCGGGTTTCACCACGGCGGGGGTGCGGTGGATCGGGTCTATGCGCTGTGGCTGACCATTGGTCGCGCCAAGGCGTTCGGCAAGTACTCGGGTACAGGTCGCTTGAACCAGGCATACAAGGCATGGTGGCTGGGCGAGTTTGGCTATGACCAGATGGCTGTCCACGTACAAAAGTTCGTGGACCGGTCGATCATCGTCGGTCATCCGTGGGGCAAGGACGACGCCGGCAACGATCTGAGCGACACGGCGCTGGACATCGGCAATGATCTGCGCAGCGGCGCGACAATCGCCATGCCGACCGAGGTCTATCCCGCCTACGAAGAAACCTCGGGAATGAAGAAACTGACGGCGATCCGCAAGTGGACGATCGAGCTACTCGAGGCTGCCGAGAATATCGGCGCATTCGTGGAATTGGCCGACCATTGCGACAGTCGCAAGGCGCTGGGGATGCTGATCCCGTTCCAGCTTTACCAGCAGGTGAAACAGTCCTCCCTCGGCGGGCCGACGACGAGCGACGTCCTCGGCAAGCTGGCCGTGGACCTGATCATTGAGGACGCCACTGAAATCGACCTCCACCTGAACGAGTACTTGTTTCCCTACCTGGTGGATGTGAATTTCGGCCAGGGTGCGGCTCTGGCGCGTAAGGTGACGACCGGGCTGAACGAGTACGACCGGGGTGAACTGTTCGAGCTGCTCAAGATACTGGCCAGCCGGATGGATGGCGAGACGGCGACGTTGCTCGATGCCGGCGGCCTGGCGCACAGGCTGGATGTGCCCACCAGGTCGAGCGAGAGCGTGGAACCGGAGCCAGGACCGGAGCCAGAAAGGAACGTGCAGATGGTTGGCGCAGATGTGGATGCACCGACGGTAGACAGTGGCGTGCCGGCTGGCGACGATCAGGGCAACATGCCCCGCGAGGTGCTGGAGCATTTGCTCAGCGAGCCGCCCCTTGAGGACGACGACCAGGCGGCGGTGATCACCGAGGCGGATATCGAGCGCGTGCGCAAGGCGCTTGAGGATTTCCCAGAGATCGAGGCGCTGGAGACCGTCGAGGTCGTGGAGCGAAAAGAGGACGAGGATGCCGGCGCCTAGAGTCCGCGATCCAAAGACGGCGTACAAGCTGGTCCAGGCGCGCCGGCGAGCATTCAACAGGGACGTCGCCGCGCTGGCCAAGCGGTTGCACGTCGGCGATCTGACCATTACGCAATGGCATCAAGAGATGCGCCAGAACATCAAAGATCTGCACGTGTCGAGCCTGGTGATCTCGCGTGGGGGCGAGTGGGACACGATCACCCAGGCCGAGTGGGGGCGCGTGGGGCGGTATCTGCGCGACCAGTACGGCTACCTGAATACGTTTGCTGAGCAGCTCCGGGCCAAGGCGGAATTGGCAGCAATGAACCTGGACACCTTCCAGAATGAGAAGTATATCGCTGCACGGTCGGCCCTCTATGGCGGAAACGCAAACGCAACGTTCTGGCGCGGGGTAACATACGGCCTGCTGCCCCAGGTGCCAGGCGACGGGCAGACGATCTGCAGAACGAACTGCGGATGCCACCTGGAGGTCGAGGCCGGGGATACGCCGGACACGCTGCACGTGTTCTGGCGGATCAATGTCGCTCTGGAGAACTGCGAGGATTGCGTCCGGTTGGCGGCGGAGTGGAACCCGTATGTGGTCGCATTGCCGGCTGAGCTGATGACGGCGGGCGCGTCGCTGGGGTTGGACGTGCAAAGAACGGTGATGCGGGCGATCCGGGTAGATGCCGGCTGGTTTGCAGGTTTGCTGCACATTACCGTACATGAGCACAGGGAGGTCGCTTGATCCGAATCCTTGATCACGCGTGGCATCAAGCACATAGTTACCGGCTGCACGCCCTGCCGGCACAGATCGACTATTTTCCCATCGGCGTGCGAGGCTGGGACCCGGCCATCCGGCCACAGCCAGCAAATTGGGGTGGGTTTGTGTCCAATCCCAATCTGGCCGAGTATGACGTGATCATGTCGCACTATGACAACTGGTGCGACCATCGCCGGGGCGAACTACGGGGGACTCCGTTTCGGATTATGAACCTAATGGCAATGGACGCCCCGCAAGCGGCCCGTGTGTGTATCATGCACGGATCGCCAGATGACGACGGGAACCGGCAACGGTTGGTACGGATGCTGGACCTATCGCCAGGCGGGCCGCCCTTCCTGGTGTTGAATTCCAAGCAGGCGTATCGAGCGTTTGGCTTGGGGCCAGAGCGAAGCCGGGCGATCTGGCACGGGTACGATGTGGACGAGTTCTGGTCGTCGAAAGAACGGCAGTGTTGGGCGGTGACCGTATGTTCCGCCGGCGACATCTCGCGCGTGTACCACGGCGTGCCAATGCTGGAAGCGGTCCGGCAGCGGGCGCCGGTGATTTGGTTCGGATACAATGGGGATCTGCCCTATTTCAAGTCGTACCAGGCGTACCGAGAGTTCCTGTCCACCACACTGATCTATGTGCATTGCGGCCAGGGGAGCCCGATGCCGGGCGCTCGCACAGAGGCGATGCTGAGCGGGTGCTGCGTAGTGACGACGAGTAACCACGACGCCGGCGAGGTCATCGAGCACGGAGAGACCGGGTTCTTGTGCGATTCGGCTGAGGAGATGGCCGAGACGATCCAGATGCTGCTGGTCGATCCCCGACGCGCGTACCTGGTCGGCCAACGAGGCCGCGAGGTGGCTCGGGCACTGTTCGAGAAAGAGCGGTTTGTCGCCGATTGGTTGAATCTACTTGAGGAGTTGGGCGTGGAGGTGTCTGCGTGAGAGTCTGTTTTGTACCGGCGTATATGGACGGTCTGCCACTCACCTCGGCGAGCGTGCGATTCCGGGCCGAGTGGGTGGCCAAGTACTGGACGAAAGCAGACGTCTATCCCGATTGCTCGATTCGGTTTGTGGACTATGACGCCTACGTGTTCCAGAAAACGTATCTGACCGATTGGTCTCGAAGGGTGATCCGATTGCTGCGGGCACAGGGGAAACTGTTGGCATTCGATCTGTGTGACGCGGACTGGAAGCAAGGCGAGACACATCTGCGCCGGCTGTTGACTGTACTCCCGCTGTTTGACTTTGCAGTCTGTCCTACCCTGGCGCTGAAAGAGTGGTTGGATACGTATGTGCCGGCGCACGTGATCCCTGACCGGTTGGACATGGCAGAGTTTCCCGAGTCAATGCGCCGGCGGTGGAAACCAGGCGAGTCCGCGCGCGTGATCTGGTTTGGGTATGCGCATAACCTGGGTGAGTTGGATCACATCTGGCCAGAGATCAAGCCTGTTTTGGATCAGTACGATGTTCCACTGTGGATTTTGTCGAATGAATTGCCGGATAGCTGGAAGGGGCGGATGTGGGGAAGAGGCCGAGAGCCGCTGTGGATTCAATGGACGCGCGCGGGAGCGAACGCGGCTATTTCGTATCACGACATTGCCCTCGTGCCCCAGCGGAGCCCGTACAAGAGCGATAACCGGTCCAGCACAGCCTGGGCGCTGGGTGTAGTGCCAGTAAGCACAGCGGCAGAACTGCGCGGAATGCTGGACGATGAAGCGCGTCTCCGGTATGTGGAAAAACAGTACGCACGTGTGCGGGCAGCGATCGACGTGCGACACTCGGTGGCAGCATGGCGCGGGCTGTTCGATCATTATGTGGCCAAACGTCACGCTCTGAACAGCGCGGCGACGATGGAGGATGCTGAATGAGGGCTCTTTTTGCCATTCGTAATGACGGAGCAGATGCCTACTTTCGGGCGATCGCGCCGGCATCGATCCTTCGATTTCACGGATACGAGGCCGATGCTCGCAGCATTGCGCTGGAAGATGCGGACAAGTACGACGCGCTGGTCTTGCAGCGGCATTGTAGTCCAATCGCCGAACTGGCAATGCGGGTCTTTCAGGAACAAGGCAAGCCGGTGATCTATGACGTAGATGACTGGCTGGGCGGCATTCCGCCAACGTGGCCTGCTTACGATGACTATTTCCAGCGCGGCCGATTTGCTCCGACAAGCCATCTGCTGATGCACGAGCGTTTGTTGAAGCGTGCGGACGTGGTCACTTGTACCGGGCCGGTGCTGGGGGAGAAACTGCGCACATTCAACGAGAACGTGCGAATCATACCCAACTGCGTGATGTGGAGAGATTGGGACATTGTGATCCCGGTCGAGAAGGCAGTAACGGGGCCGATCGTCGGTTGGTTTGGCATGCCCTACTATTGGGATAGCTGGCGGTTGCTGGCTGAGGCGATCGAGCAAGCGCTCTATGAAATCGATGGACATCTGTCGGTACTCGGGTTTCCAGAGGTGGTCTGTGCATTTCGTGAGCGATTGAGAAAACGCGTGCTGGTGCAGCCGATGTGTCGCTGGAGGAATTTTGCCGGCATGCGCCAGATGATCGCCTCGTTCGACGTGGGCCTAGCGTGGCTGGAAGATACGCCCTTTAATCGCTGCAAGAGCCCGCTGAAGGCGCTTCAATACGGCGCGGCCGGGGTGCCTGTGGTTGCCTCGCCGGCGCCCTATTCGGAAGTATTGAAAGACGAGTATCCAGGGCAGTATGGGATCATTGCGTCTACGCCAGAGGCTGTGTACCAGAGCATTGTAAACGTGATTGCGCACCCAGAGCCGGCACACAGACGAACTGTGGCATGGCGCGAGCAGGTGTGGCGTCAGCATACATATGAGACACAGTGGCATACGTGGTTGTCTATGCTAGAAGAGGTCACAAATGAAACCTAAGCGGATTCAGTCACAGCAAATGGATCGTATACAGATGGAGTGGCTGCTGGGCCAGGCCCGCGGCCGGTGCCTGCACGTGGGATGCGGAGAAAAGTACATCGCCGGCATGGTCAACATCGATCCCAATCCCAGCCGCCCCAAGGTTGACCATCGATACGATGTGCACGAGCTTCCATTCGGCGATGGCACCTTTGACAGCGCGATCTCGTGTCACGTAATTCCCTCTCTGAAGGCCCCTATCCGAGCGATGCGCGAAATGGCGCGCGTGCTCAAGCCGGGCGGGATCATGGCACACGTGATTCCCGACAACCGGTATGCGCCAGAGCGGCACGACAAGCGTTTTCAGTGGCAGTTCCAGCACAACAACTGGTATTCACCGCAGCAGTTTCACGAAGACGTGTTGACCCAGATCCAGGACCTGGTGACAGTTGAGCTGTGCGATCACTTTGACGAGTTTCTGTTTTCGTTTCGCGTGCTGTGCAAGAGGGTGAGCGATGCCTGAACGACTGATTTTTTGTCTGACAACAGGTCGCACAGGGACGGCGTACCTGGCCAAGATGATGTCTCTCCTCCCGGGCGTGTCGGCGCATCACGAACCTGCGCCGCCGTTCGAGGACTGGACACGGCGGGCGATGGTAGGCAAACCCTGCGACGCATTCTGGCGCGAGAGCAAATTGCCGGGGATCGCGCAATTGGCCGGCGACGCGCCGGTGTACGTGGAAACAAACCACGTGTTCAAATACCTGGCTGAATCCTTGCTCGATCTGGGCCAAACGGCAGACGTGATCGTTCTGCGCCGACCTTCGCGCAAGATAGCCTTGTCCTACTGGCGGCGAGGTCATTATCCGGCGAGAACCCAGGTCGGCCTGCGCTACTTTTCGGCGCCCTATGACGCGCGCGCAATGCTGCCCGTCTTCGACTGGCAGCGGTTGAGCAATTACCAGTTGTGTTACTGGTATTGCCTCGATACCTGGGCGCGCGTGGGCCAGTTGGCGAGCCTATACCGGGATGTCGGGGCCAGGGTATTCGACACATCGCTCACAGAGATTACAACCGAGTCAGGATTCTTGACGTGCGTCAAAGCACTTGGGCTACCAGAGCCTGATCGAGCGGCATTTCAGGCACAATGCGGTCAGATGGTCAACTCGTTACGCTCGTGGCTGAACAAGCCGTCTCCAGAAGACATAGATGCACAAGAAACCGAAGTTGAGGAGGCGTGTCAAACAGGAAGAGTGCCGCCTTTAGTCGATCGCGCAGAGGAGGTCCTTGCTCCGCCTATGCCGTCCAACCACCGGCTGCAGCCAGGGGGCTCCGAGTATGAGCGTTACCTGTGGGTACGAGATCAGATACCGCAAGGCGCGCGGGTGCTGGACATCGGCTGCAACTGCGGACAGCTTGAGGCTAACTTGTACCATGACCAGTGGGGCTGTGAGGTGGTAGGCCTCGACCGGTACGAGCCGTTTATCCAAAACTGTCAGACGGGACGCAAGGCGAACTATGCGACGTGGGTGCTGGGCGACTTTACCGAAATGTCCGACCTTGACCTGGAACAACTGGGCACGTTTGACGTGGTCACTGCGTTGGAGGTGATCGAGCACAACATCGGCGATCCCGATCAATTCCTGGCTCGTGTGTGGCGCGTGCTCAAGCCGGGCGGGCTGTTTATCGTGACAACGCCTCACCCGGACGGGTTTTTGGGCCGGGCGCACATGGCCGATCATCCGCGCCACGTGCGTATGTGGAACTGGGAGAGTATGGAGTGCTGGGCGGGGCAGCCAGTCGCACGGATCGATCTCTGTCGAGAGAAGGAAGGCTTGTACTCGATGGGTGCGGTGTTTCGCCGACCGGAGGGATTGTGAATCACTACATCATCACACCGACGTGGAACAGCGGTCAAGATTTTCTGAATTGTGCTGCGTCGGTGATCTTGCGAACTGTTCAGCCAGTGTGCTGGGTGATCGTGGAGAACGGCTCCCGCCCAGAAGAACGGGAGATCGTAGAGGCATACATCCACCTGAATAGACATGTCGGTGAACTGGCGACGGTCTCGTTCGTGTACTTGGCCAATCAGGAGAACGTCGGTATTCCGCGCGCACAGAACCAGGCGCTAGATTGGATCGCGGCTCAAGACGATGGACCGTATGATGTTGTGTTCCTCGACGCCGACACGGTGATCGTCAACCAAGGCTGGTTGGAGACAATGATCCAATACGCGCACGATCATCCAGACGTGGGCATGGTCGGCGGGGCCAAATGTCGGAATAGCCATCCGCCTGTCGTCTACTATCACACAAACGGCCGCTGGTACGTGCACAACAATCAGTGGCTGCACCCCAGTAGTTTTCACGAGGGCGAGTCGGTGGATTATGCCTGTGTCTACCTGCGGCCAGAGTTGTTGATGCGCGGAATCCGGTTTGACGAGGGATACCGTATCTATGACGGTCACGACCAGGATTTCTCTTTTCGGGTGCGGTCGTGGGGGTATCGCCTGTGGCAGATCGATCCAGGCGTATTACACTTTCCCAGTTCGTCGATGAAAAAGGCCGGGTATCAATGGCCGGGCGGGGGCAAGGCCGAGTGGGACGCCCTCCGGGCCAAGAATCTGGAGCGGTTTAGCTCGATCTGGTCGCCTTTCCTTGCACCCGGACGGGCGACAGTCGAGGAAGAGATTTTGCACATGAAACGGATGAACCAAAAGCTGGTCAACGAGGCCGGTAAGCGCAAGGAGGTGCCAAGGCGATGACGCACAAGGTGGTGATGTTTCATCCATACGTCAACAAACAGGCTGTAGAGAACGTCGTCAAAACGCTGACCGAACGGCACGAAGATGGCCGGCTGTGGATCGGCGAGGGGCCAGAGGTCAAGGCGTTCGAGGCCGCGCTGCGAGAGCGATTCAGGTTCCCTTATTGTGTGGCGTTGAACTCGGGCACAGCAGCGCTGCGCCTGGCACTGGCGCTGTGCGGCGTGGGGCCAGGGGACAAGGTGATCTCTGTCGCTCAGACCTGCACGGCGACCAATATGCCGATCCTGGAACAATTTGCTACGCCGGTGTTTGCCGACATCCAGTACGAGACGGGGAACCTCGATCCGAGCGACATCGAGCACCGGATCACGGAAAAGACACGGGCGATCATGTGCGTGCACTGGGCCGGCTACCCATGCGACATGGACGAAATCCAGGCCATCGCCGACCGGCATCATTTGCCCGTGATTCAGGATGGTGCCCATGCCCTGGGAGCGACATACAAGGGAAGGCCTATCGGGCAGGTAGGGGACTATTTCATGGTGTCGTTCCAGGCAATCAAGCAGCTCACGTGCGGGGATGGCGGCCTTTTGGCGATGCGAAATGAAGAAGCGTATCACGCAGCTCGCCGCCGGCGCTGGTTTGCGATCGACCGGGATAATCGTGTTCCTCGTCTAGACGGGTACTCATTCTGGAACCAGGCCGAGGTCGGGTACAAGATGCACATGAACGACATCTCAGCCAGTATTGGGCTGGGGAACCTGAAAGACATCGACGTGATCCTGGCCTATCAACACCAGATTGCCTCGTACTATCGCCGGCAGTTGGCTGGTGTGCCTGGTGTGACGCTGTTTGAACAGCGCGAAGATCGGGAGAGCGCGAACTGGCTGTTCACAATGCACGTCGAGCGGCGGGATGATTTTTGCCGGATGATGCGCGACAAGGGCGTCGAGGTCTCGGTCGTGCACATTCGCAACGACTTGCACGACATTTTTGGCCCTCGCCGGGATGACCTGCCAAACACAGACCGGTACGAGCAGACCCATATCTCGATCCCGCTGCACAACCAGCTATCTGTAGCAGATGTAGAGTACGTGGTCGATTGCATCAAAGGGGGCTGGTAGCGGGAGACACCGCGGATAGGAGAAACACACGATGACCCATTATAGTCCACAGGCTCAAGAACGGATCAAGCGGAATCGGCACATCAAGAAAAAGCCGGCTAAGCGCCAGAGTTTCCGGGCATTTTGGCGAACCTTTACGATGCACCGGGACAAGCCCCGCCCGTGGCGACGGTTCATCGCGCGCGAGATGTGGCGTTCTCGAAAGCGATTGGCCGCATGAAGATCATCGCGCATATGCCCGTTCGGAACGAGATAGACGTGATCGAGGAAACCGTCAGCGAAGTATTTCGCTGGGTGGACACGTTGATCGTGCTCGACGGTCAGAGCACTGATGGAACACATAGCTTGTTGTGCGATCTATCGAGCCAGTGGAAGACCGCGGGCAAGACGCTTCAGGTAGTGAGCGAGGCGGACCCGGGCAATGTGTTTCACGACCACACGCTGCGCGGCCGGTTGTTGGAACTGACAGCGCCGCACGAGCCGGATTGGGTGCTGAGCGTGGATGCAGATGAAATCTATGACACCTACCTCGCGCCGAACGGGGTCGAGGTCGATCCAATCACGGCGATCTATGCGGCTGAAGAGATCGGGGCCAATGTGGTACGCTGTATGGTGCCCCAGTTCTGGCTCACATTTCAGGACCTGCGCGAGGGCGCCCTGGATGAGGACGAGACGATCAGCGTGCAGCAGCGCCGGCGGTGGTATAGCTGGGGGCACATGGGTACGTTCATCTGGAAATGGAACGATGCTCATCATTACCCACCCAAGGTGCCCAAACGAACACCCGAGTTGTTGGGGTTGACGTGGCGCGAGTGGCAGCGAGCTGGGCCGCTGATGCCCATCTGCAAGCATTACTGTTTCCGATCGTTGCGCCAGAGTCTGGCACGGGCCGAAGAACGGCGCGAGCGAGGGGGACGGCGCTACTATGGAAAGTATTTCCAGAACTGGCTGATCGATGAACGGTTGGCCGGCCTTCACTACTTGGCCGAAGAGGGGCGCTGGTGTACTGAACGCAATCACGATGCTGTGTGCGCATATATGGCAGGCAAGCGCACCGTAGGGGGCGTCGCCGAGAGGATTACGGTATGAAACCTCTTCTGAGCGTGATCTGCTACAATCGAAAAAAAGAGACCATAGCGACGCTGAAGGCATTGGGAGAGACGCGAGTATTCCAGCAAGCAAATGTGTGCGTATGGGACAATGGTTCAACAGATGGGACCGGGCAGGCCGTGTTTGATTTGTTCGGCGTTCAGGATATGAAGCCTCCAGGAAGCTATTGGACCATGGGTGGGGCAAACGACACACGCTTGTGGTTGGATTTGTGGTCTGAGAATATCGGGTGTCCGTATGCACTCAACGAGATACTGTTGATGCGTTCGTCGGGTCAGCATTTCATCAAAGTCGACAACGATGTAGTCCTCGAAACACAAGATTGGGTTCTGTATCTGTGCCAGTTCCTGGACGCGCATCCAGAAGTAGCAATGGTTTCGCCGTGGTATGAGGAACTGGAAACTGCGAATCAAGGACGCATCAGCAAACAGCACGAGGGCTGGTGGGAAATCTTTCCTGTGATCGGACATTGCGTGATGCACCGAGGCGCGTTCCTGGACCAGACCGGTTTTTTTGATGTATTGGCCGATGATCACCTCTACGGGTTTGAGGATAACCTCATGGCCCATCGTGCGGCCGCAATGGGGTACAAGTGCGCGATCGATCTGCGGGTCAAACTGCGTAACATCCAACGATGGAATAGCCTGGACGTCAGAGAACATGGGGGAGAACGGCGGGCAGCGCACGTGGAGCGATTGCGGCCAGAATATGAACGGCGGGTGCAGATGATCCACAATCCAGCTTGGGGTAGATACTATGTGGATGCCGATGGACAGCCGGCTCCAAAGGATATTCCGGTAAAAGTCTCGGCTACTGAAGCCCTGGTGCGGACTACAAGGAGAATGCGCTGTGAGTGAAATGACCGCAAAAGTGACCGTCAGGCGCGGGGATGCTTTTCGCGCCCTGCTCGACCGCATTATGGCAAAGCGGTATGGGTGCCTGATGCTTTGGCTTAATGACGGCGTAGTGGTCAAAGTAGCAGATATTGAGCCAGAGTTGATCAGCGAGTTGGATCAAAGAGTCAAGCTGGTGGATCAGGCTCCCGTGCCTCGCAAACGGTCCACACGCAAGACGGCAAAGTCCTCCAATGGGCAGAAAAAAAGTTCTGATTGATCTTGACATGGTCAGAACAAATGTGCTATAATGATGTCTAGCCGGGTGGTGCAGCTTTGCTGCGCGGCCCGGATACAAGCAAGAAAGGCATCTGCGGGGCTACGGCACTCGCAGAGCTTGACCATAGCCGAGAGCATCTGACCGGAAAGGGCCAGAGCTGCGGACACATAGTTGTGTTTGCAGCTCTGGCCCTTTTTTTGTTGCCTACGGAGCAAGATATGGCGGAACTGAACCTCAAACAACTGATGGAAACCAAGATCGTGATCCCGGCCAAGGGAGTCTCTGACGTGACAACCTATGGCGGGGAATTGCGCCTGCTGGATAGTGAGCTGGAGACAGGCGTCCAGGCACTATATGACGACGAAGCTGAGGCGATCGTCGCGTTCGTGTTTGCCAAGGGCACGTTCACCGAGGAAAAGGCGCGCGAGTGGGTGAGCGCAGCGGAGGCGAACGGAGTGAATCTATCTATCTCGGTAACGGTAGGACGCGAGCAACCGGCGACGTTTTCGTTGGCTGGCGGTGTCTCTGTTTCAGCAGCGGTCGAGGACCTGACGTTTATGGACGTCGAGAGTCTGCTGCGCGAGGCGCTGGAGGACAGTCAGGTCACCATGAGCGATGGCTCGTACCGCTGGCCGTGGCTGGTGGACGTGTACGTCGACTTCGTCATCGTGGCCCTGGGCGCACGGTACTATCGCGTGCCCTACACGATCGACGACCAGAACGTGGTGGCGTTCGGCGACCTGGAAGAGGTGACTAAGCGCTGGGAGCCGGTCAGCGAGCTGACAGCCCTGGGGGCGGACGTAGGCGGATCGCCACGAGTGTTCGAGATGTGCCTCCGTGATCCGGTCGGATTGCCGGCGGATGTGGCCACGGCGGACGATGGCCTGATCTGGAAAGAGATTTTTCGCGTGGGGACGACCTACCGGCCTGTATCGGGCGAGCCGCTGGACGTGGGCCAGGCAATGATCGACGGCATGGTCGAGGCATTCGATGCAGGCGTGCTGAATCACGTGGCGATCACAGACACGACGCATCACGAAGAATCGAGTGGAATTGTGCCGGCCAAGGACACGGTCGGCTTTGTGCAAAAACTGGTCAACGTGGGTGAGCATCAGTTCGCAGGTCTGGACGTGCGCGACGAGGCGGCTCGGACCAAGCTGGACGATGGTCTGATCCGCGATTGCAGCGTGTACGTCTGGGGCGACTTTCACGACCGCAAGGACCCGGACAAAGTCTGGGATTGGGTGCTGGTACATCTGCTGCTGACCAACTATCCCCAACTGCCGGACCTGGCCGGGTTCGGCGTCGAGCCGGCTGCGGTGGCCGCCTCGTTCGATGGGGTCCAATTTGAACGGTACAGGGAGGCAACAATGAGTGAGGACACCAGAAACCAGGCCCCGCGGGGAGAGCCGCCATTGAGTGCGGAAGACGCCGCACTGTTGGCACAGGCCAAGGCATTGCAGGCACAGGGCTTTGCGCTGGACGGGGCGTTGGAACAACAGGCGCAGATGCGCCAGAAAGCTCGCCAGCTCGAGGTCGATAGCATCGTGGCCGCGCTCGAAGGACGCACCCAGCGCGAGGACGTGGTGATCGTCGAGGACACGCGACACTACCCGGCGGTCGTGCAGGCGGTCGAGGCTGCACTGCGCGGCGAGGGCCAGAGCGCGGGCTTTGACGTGGCCGATGACGGGACGTCGACGGTGGACGCTGTCGTGCTGAGCATCGTCAACGCGTTGCCCAAAGAAGCACGGTTCTCGCTGGACGCGCCGGCGCAGCCTGATCGTCGGCCAGCGGGCGATGCAAAGCCAGAGCCTAAGCAGCACCGAACCACGTCACTGTCGCCAGAGCAAGCGGCACAAGTGCCGGACGAAGACATCGACGCGTTTGCCGCAAGTCTGGGTGTATAGGACGACGGCAGCATGTAAGCGCAATTCTGGATGTACGCGCCATAGCAGGAGGTAAGCATCATGGGACAGCCCTATTACGAGAGTAACGATTGGGCCAACAAGTCGCCCCTCAAGTCGGTTTACGGGAACGAACGCAAAAAGACGGTGACGATCTATGCATCAACCGTGACCACGGACAGCAAAAGCCGCCGGCGTCTTTCGCCTGGCACGTTCCTGGTCAAGATCGACAGCGGCACGGGCGCAGACAAGTATGGCCCCTATCTCAAGACGGCCACCGACGGACGGCAGACACCGGTCGAGGGCGAGGTCGTCTTCAACTGGGAAGCGAACGACGTGACTCTCGGCGACCGCGTCGCGGCTGGGCTCTATGCCCAGTGCGTCTTTGACAAATCTGAACTGACGATGGGCGGCTACTCGCTGCACGGAACGTCTCTGACCAACCTCAAGGCGATGTTCCCGAGCTGCGTGTTCGACGACTAGCGTCATCCGACGAACAGTGTAGGAGGAAAGCATCATGGCAACCGCTGACTATTATCTCAGCCCAGTCGACATCAAGGACGCACACATTCTGACGCGGACTGTGGAGCGGGGATTCGTCGAGAGCGACGCCTATAACGTCCCCTTTGCGCCCTTGCGACAGACCAATTCGCGCCGGGTTAAACTGCGCGTTCGACACATCGATGGCGCGGGGCTGGCCTCGTTCAAGGCTGACAACGCCGATACTCCGGTCGTGTCTGGGGGCGGCAACCTCGTCGAGCTGTTTATGGAGTTGTTCCTGATCGCCGAGAAGGACATCCTCAAGGCGAGCGACATGGAACGCCTCCAAAGCCCAGACGAGTTGATCGCGCGCACGGCAGCCGAGGACCTGCTGCGCAAGGCGCTTCGTCTGCGCAGGCGCAACACGAATCGCACAAAGTGGATGGCGTGGGAAGCCGCCAAAGACAACCTGACGGTCACCTTCCCGGATGGCACGACCATCGCCGTGGACAACGACCTGGACAAAACCGATCAGAACGATTGGTTTACGTCGAGCCACTTGCCAACGGCCGCTGTGAGCTGGGCGACCACCTCAACCGATGTCATCGAGGATGTGTACGATTGGTCCAAGATCATTGCCGACGACCTGGGCGTGGACCAGTCCGAGGTGATCATGTACTGCCGGACCGGGGTCTGGCGATACCTGCAAAAGAACACCGGGATCAAGGGCGAACTGTCCAGCACCGAGCCGCGCGTGATCACGCCAAAGCGAGACGAGGTGGTCGAGATCCTGGGCATCGGCGAGATCCGGATCAACAACGAGTTCTATGTCACGACCTCCAACAACATCGACACCCGCAACTACTTCCTGGACGAAGGCCATATTCTGATGACCGGTCCGGACACGGTCGCCGGCGTGCCGATCATGGAGATGATGGACGGACCGGTCTCGCGTGTGGTGAACGGCCAGATCGTAACAGCCCCGAATCCCGGCGCTCTGTCCGAGACCTACATCAACGTCGAGGCGATCACCGAGAACGTGCGCGTGCAAACGGCACGGTTGCCGGTGATGAACTACCCGGCAGCCTTCCTGTATGCTGACATCATCCCATAGCAGGGACTCATTCGACTTGTGATCCGAACCTGAAAGGTCAGGCATGGCGATCGACATTAGCCAGCACGTGACGAACAACTGGCCCAAAACGGAGGCGCTGCTCTCGGCGGACAGTGATATCGACTATGCAACCGCCAAGACGGCGGCTATCGCGCGGGCCAAGCGGGACGTGTACGGGACAGCGACGCCGCCGGCCGAAGCGGACCTCGAGGAGATCGTCGCCGAGTGGATCGGCGACAAGGCGACGATCTATGTGATCCCGCTGGGCCGCGAGTACTATTCGCTGGAACGATATCGCCAGAGCAATAACCCGCGCGGAGAGAACGTGACGAGGTACGACCTGCTCCAAATGCTGGACGGGCTCAAGGCGGAATTGGAAGCGGTCTGCGCGGCGGCGTGGTCAGAGGTCGAAGAGATCGTCGGATCGAGCGTGGCGCCGGTGGCTGTACCACAGGTGGATCACGACGGGCCGTTGCTGAACGCGACGGATCGAGCGCTGGCCAGAGGATTGCCGGCCTGAGAGGGTGGAATGGCCTATCGCGAAGGGTACGAAGGTGAGACGATCGAGCGAGCGGCGCTGACGTTGCTGCAAGGCAGCATCGGCGCAGCCCTGGACGCGGTCGAGGTACGGTGGACAGAGGACAATGCGTTGACGTTGCCCGAACCGGTGAACTGGAGCCGGGGATACCGGCTGTGGATGCTGGAACGACCCAGCACCTGGTATCCCTACCTGCTGGTGAGTGTGACCGAGTTCCAGCCGCAAGGCGGGGAACTGCGGCGGACGGCGCAGTTGGCCGGATACTCTCTGTCAATCAACGCGTTCGTGGTGGCCGACACGGAAGATGAGGTCGTTACCCTGGCGCACCGCTACGCCGAGGCGCTGGTCGACATCCTGCAGGCCAACCCCGAGATCTCGGGCCGGCAGCAGTTGAATCAAAAGCCGGCAGTGCGCATTCTGGCCGACAATGCTGTGCACCTCGTGGCCGGCGTGTCGGGCGACGTGGAGGATTCCGCCGACGTGGATTACATGCGAATGGTCGAGATCGAACAGGTACTGGTGGACTAGTGGCCAGATCGCGGCATAACTTCCAGGTACGTGTCTGGATCGACGAGCGGCAGAGTGTCGACCGCACGGCCAGACGGATGAAGACGAGATACCGCCAGGTTCTTGCAGGCCGACGAGAGTTGATCCGCCAGTTGGCCGACGATCTGCGCGACACGATGGCCGAGGAAGCGCCCAAAGATACCAGGGCGTTTGCCGAGGGCCTGCGCGTTCGGGAAGAGGTGAGCGCCGGCTGGGGAAT
>Ga0180433_10002411_pt1 | contig 28809 bp, 17 predicted proteins | sample SS_ome_8_FD_132980 | JGI IMG/M metagenome (GOLD analysis project Ga0180433, IMG submission 132980) | Hypersaline lake sediment archaeal communities from the Salton Sea, California, USA - SS_1_D_1 metaG | ecosystem: Environmental > Aquatic > Non-marine Saline and Alkaline > Hypersaline >... | reverse complement strand
CTGGCTGGCCCGGGTGTGAGCATCCCGCCGCTGGGCTGTGACCCCGAGGACTTCGACGTGGCCGACCTGGACGCAGACAACGACGTAGACGTAGATGATTTCCGCGCCTTCCAGATAACGTTCACCGGTGGCGACAGCTGATCACTGTGCAGTCCGAGCGGATCGACCGCAATAATTGGACTCCCGCGCCAGGCATCCATATTGCATGAGCTCATCTGAGAATCCAGCGCCCGCCCCTGGTCGGTAGCCAAGTGGATCGCTGGATCTATCTGGCCCTCAAGAAACATACCGCCCGCTTCGCCAAGCGTGTACAAGGTAGCCTGGCGGCCCACCTGTTGAATCGCACCCACCAGGGGCGTCTCGACGTGGTTAAGGTTCGCAACCGGGCCAGGACTCCGCGTAAGATCCTGGCTATTGCCGGAGAACTCTGGTCGAGATGGACGGCACGAACGATTGGGACTAAACCTGCTGAGTCAAGAGGTGTTGCTGGAACGGTAGGTCTTTGACGATGACGCGGCATATCATAGTAGGCGACATACATGGTTGTGGGCAGGAGTTGCTGTCGCTGCTTGCGGTGCTCGACTACCCACAGCCCGGTGATCGTCTTATCTGCGTTGGCGACTTGTTCGATCGCGGACCGCTGCCGCAGATCGTCCTGAATGCGTTCCTCGAACATGCGGGGCGTGGAGCCAAGGAAGGCTACTCGTTCGAGTCCGTCTGCGGCAACCACGATGACAATCTGTTGATGTACTGCCGTTTCCTCTTTGGTAAGCAGCCGAGCATGCCATATCTTTCGGGTACGGGCGAACAGACGATAGAGCTGATCGAGCAAGCCGGGATGTTGGAGGACCTCGCGATGTTCCTGGAGGATCTGGAACACGTGGATACGATTCAGGACGACGCGGGGCGGTGGGCTGTCGTGCATGCAGGGATCGATGTGAAGCTGGGGCTTCGTGAAACACCGCGGGAAACGAAGCTCGCGATCAGAGACTGGCCGGCAATCTTGCCTTGGCACGAGCTGTATGACGGAAGTGATGGCCTGATCGTCCATGGCCATCAGCACCGCGATGAACCGCTCGTTCGGCGCGTGGACGATCTGCCGGTTGTGATCAACGTAGACACGAGTTGCTGCTACGGAGGAAGCCTAACTGCCTACATCGTGGAGGAGGACCGGTTTATCAGCGTGCCAGCAGCCAGAGTATACCACCGCGAACGTCCTTGAAGGCGGCCTCGTGATGGAGCTTTTGGGGTCGGTTCCCACCGATCGCCGGGAAGTCTCAGGGGCTCGGTGCGACGGCATGGACAGAAGTGATGAGCAATCCAGGATCGATCATCGCAGTTGTTGGCGACACGCATGGACATCTACAGCTCGCCCTGTGTGTTCTTGCACGCTGGCAGAGGGAGCTCAACGTCAGGTTCGAGGCTGTGCCGCTGTGCGGGGATGTGGGAACCTTCACAGACGACGATCAGCTTGACAACGCTACCCGGCGACACGGGAAAGCCAATCCTTGCGAGTTGGAGTTCCTGACCCAGTGGGCAACCAAACCCCAGGCGCCTTGGCTCGAATCGATCGTCACTGGTAGGAATTAGAGGTGCTCGAATGCCTGTAGTGTTGCATCCATCAACGGCCGCGCTGGTCCGAGAGATCTTGAGCTGAGCCCGGTTGCGTGGAGAAGATAACAATGCCGGTATACCCAAGGGGGACAGTGAGTTCGTCGTTTCCATCGTTGTTGAGGTCGGACAGGAGCAATTGCGAAACGCCGGCTTCGACGTCGAACAGAATCGCCTCCCACAACTTCTCGATTCGGCCCGCAACCATGCCGTACAGACGGAGCACCACGTTCCTGCACTGTCCCTGCTGTGCCAGTTGAACGCCAGCCGTCGCAAACACATCCCTGTCGCCGATTCTACCCGCCGTGACCGCGCGCGCGTCGAAAGGAGCTTCGTCCGGTCGCAAGGGTGAAGCTGTAGTATCCCCGCTTAGATCTGAAACGGGCCAGACCCGCACGCCGAATCCATCCTTGTTCACTCCATTCGAAGTCGGCTCACCTGACACAGCGATGAGATGCGGCTCGTCCGTATCCAGATAAGAAACTGCCACGTATGTTGCGCCAACCTCACCGTCGGTCAACCGGCGCATCTGTGGTTGGGAATATCCGTCCAGCCAGGTTTGCTCCAGAGTGACCATTGCGGGGCACCAGCCCTCCCAATTGGCCAGACCCAGAAACAGACAATCATCAACTCCGTCCCCGTCCGAGTCGCACGTTACCAGTGAAGTGATGTCGTTCGCTGATGCGATTCCCTGTCCTGTCGCCAAGTGAGTTCCCAGGCCTGTGTACAGTTGATCGGAACCAGACGAGTTCTCTCGAAACAACTCGAAGCAACGCGAATCGTGCCTCATCCCCACAACGAATCCCCGCCATTCGTCCCCGAGTCGAACTGGCCAGACCGAGCCTCGAGCGTCCTGCAAGTCGGCGTATGTTTGCGAGAACGCGCGCCGTACGGAGTAGTCGTCGCTGATGTCAAGTAGCGTAATGCCCTTCGTTCTGAATTCGCCGAATTCGCCTTCCAGCAAGCCCCAGACCGCCAGACGATGGGAGATGACGTTCATGGGAAAGGCGGACTGCACGCCGGGAATCGCCACAGAGGAAAGCTCCTGAAACTCAAACAGCGAACGTTCGGGCCGGTAAACGTGCAGCAGGTTGCCGTCGCCCTTGGCGTCTCCGGCAATGATCTCGGTGTGCCCGTCGCCGTGAAGATCATACGCTACTGCGGAGCTCACCGGAACTTGCAGCCAACTCACTGGTCGCAGATCGATCTCTCCTGGTGTCACCGATGGCATAAGTGGTCCCAGGTAGGCCTTGATCCCAGTGTCATCGCCCGCGCGGAGTACGACATCGTCGTAGATGATTTCCGCGTTCTTGCTGGCACCCAGTATGATGTCGTTGACGTTCTTCTCGCCCCGGCAGCGTATGCCCTCCAACATGAGGGCATCATCGACCAGAATGTCGTATGTCTCACGTTCCCTGAAGTACCACAGTTCGATGCGGTGGCCAGGCTCCTGTGGGAGTCGAGGGCTTTCCAGGAATACGCAACTGGATTCCGCCTGCGAGCTCCTGTTACAGGCCCCACGCGGCATGATTGCGCATGCGATACTACTGCCGTCGCTGAACCCAAGCCCGATGTGCCCGTGCGGAGGGTCATCCTGCTTTTCGGCCACATCCGTCACCTGAAAGCGCAAATGGGCGGACAGCACAACGACTGAATCGCAAAGCGCCTTATCGAGTTGATAGTGAGCGCTGGGTGAGTTGCTAATGCTGGATATCACAAGCAGTGCCCCCGACGTGTCGGTGACGGTCTCCGTGACATCATTACCATTCCAGCCGGGCGGGCAGGTTCCTACTTCGTATGACTCGAAGTTCTCCTTGAAGACGACCCTCAATCTCGCCTTCAATCTCGCGCGCTTCGAGTCGAACTCCGCGATTTTCTCACCGCTCGATGTACCAAACTCCTTCAGGAACTCTCTGCAATCGAGGATCTCCTGCCCCCATCCGGCGGGAATGGGGACCTGGAGCCACTTCTCCATACGAAGGCAGAGTTTGTCGATCATCTCTTGGCCATCCGCTTGCTCCGCCAGGCGATGGAAGACCGCACGGGACTGTGGAAGCAGAACAAGCACTTCCACAAACCGGCCCAGGTCATTGGTTGTAAGGTCGGTGTCGAGCTTGTCCAAAAGTGTGCGTTGAAGCTCTCGCAGCGGCTCTTGGATGATGTCCAAGTTCGTCCGCGCTTCGTTGTTGTGTATCTCCTCTTCAAGGTTGGCAGCAGTCTGCACCAGTGCGGCATAGTCAGCTTGCTTGACGGGCTCGAGAGCAATCGGCCAGAGAGCTCTAGCGACTGTGGCCGTATCCGATTCGCTTTTCCAGGCGGCCAGTGTCAGGGCCAGCGCCAGGACGACCACGCCCATGAACCCGGCCGCGATCGAGACGGCCGTCCGATACCGCCGCAGGGACTTCCGGAGAACGTACCAACTGCTGTCGCGCTTGGCTTCGATCGGTTCGCCCGCTAAGTAACGTTGGATGTCGCGAGCCAATTCGCCAACGCTCTGGTAACGTCGTTCACGCTCCTTCGCCAGCGCCTTGAGAACTACTGTCTGTAACTCGTCGTCGATTTGGCGGCAATGAGTGGCGGGCGGCTCGGGAGCAACCTCGACTATAATCCTTAGCACGTCAGATACTCGACCGGTTACGGGATAAGGGAAGCAGCCCGTTAGCATCTGGTAGAGAATCACGCCCAGCGCATAAACGTCAGTACGTACATCGATGCCACGGTGCGTACCCGCGGCTTGCTCCGGAGACATATAGGGAAGTGTCCCCAGGGCTTGCCCACTCAAGGACAGCAGCGAGAGCCTCGACGCATCCGACGCATCGGAATCCGCGGCTCTCGCCAAACCGAAATCGAGGATATGCGGGGCGCCGTTGTCGTCCACCAGGATGTTCGATGGTTTGAGGTCTCGGTGAATCACACCATGTTGGTGGGCATGGCTGATGGCCTCGCAGGCTTTGGCAAACAGTCGCAACCGGTCGTCGACAGATAGCTGGCGGTCCAGCACGTATCGGTCGAGGCGCCGGCCACGGACGTACTGCATGGCAAAGTAATACCGCCCACTGGTGATTCCACTTTCCAGCACGGTTACTATGTGTGGGTGTTCCAGTAGAGCTGCAAGCTCGACCTCACGCTCGAAACGGCGTTTTGAGGTGGAGGAGGCAAACGGTCCTTCGAGCAGGACCTTCAAGGCGACCTCGCGTTTGGTGGCCTTTTGGATGGCACGATAGACAACCCCCATCCCGCCCCGACCGATCTCCTCCTGTACGTCGTAGGCTTCCACCGAGTGGGGCAGAATCGCATTGAGAGACGGGAATGGTGCCGCGCCGGGGTCCTCAGGTGGTACCGGAACGGTTTTCGAAGCAGAGCCAGTTTCCCCTTCCGGGATGCTCCGATTCCCTGTGGCGTTGACCAAGGCACTTCTGACGCTGTCGAGAAGCGCCTCGTTGTCCTGGGCATCTTCCACCCACAGTCGGCATCCGACACACTGGCGAAGGTGGACCTCAAGGCGCATCGCTTTCTCGGCAGGGAGGTCGCCCTCCAGGTATGCTGCCAGTTTCTCCTTTGTGGGGCATCCGTGCATGGCTTATCCGCCACCTCAGTCAACGCGCGCTCGGAGCACGATCATCTACCAACCATTGGCACCGCGTGCATTATATCTTTCGGGGGATTGTCAGTTTTCGCGCGGGAATCAGCGATGTCACCATAACGCCTCAGGCGTCCTCTATCTTAGCTCTCAAGCTGCTAATCACTTTGAGGATCTTGTGCTTCGTCAGATAAACGGCGTTGCGACTCATTCCGAGGCGATCGGCTACTTCCTGGGCTGGTATGCCCTGTACGGCGAACAGATTGAACGCCTGCACCATCTCGCTCGAGAATCGCGCCCCAACTTCCCGCATGCACTGCTTCATGATGCAAGCTTGCCACTCCTGCTCCCACGCCGCCTCGTGTGGGTCCTCGATACTTACGTCGTCGAAGAAGCCCGTCCCACTCCCCTCACGCGCCACCTGAACTCCGGCACGGGCTCGCCGACGGAGACAGTTCATGGTCTGCTTGTGGGCGATGCCGAACATCCATTTTCTGAGACGCCCCTTGTCCCGATCGTATTTTCCAGCTTGGTAGGCGGTGCTAAACGCTGCAAGTGTTTCCTGGGCAGTATCTTGAGCGTCTTGCTCGGAGAGTCCTCGCCGGCAAGCGTAGCCGACGATCACCGGCCAGTACCGATCCACGAAATCCCGCCAGATGATGCCATTGCCAGGATGCCGGAGCCCGCTGAGGAGCTCGCTCGTCGTGCGAGTGATGGTAAGCGTATCCTCATCCTCGATTCGCACCGGATGCTCCTCTCCCCCCGCGCTGAAACCCGTGCACACAGCCAGCGAACCGTGGAGCCGGGTCACGCCACAACCCTCATGGGCCTTTTGTAGAGTAGCAAACTGCCGCGGCCAATTCAAGCGAGGGCTGACGAGGGCACGGGAGTGGAGATTGTGTGTGCCCTTGGGGAAACCTTGGGAACGAACGGCCAACAAAGACGTCAGCCACTAACCGGAACCGCGTAGAAGAAGATAAAAAGCGGGAAATAGAAAGATGCATATCCTCCCGCGCCAATAGCTCACAAGTGCATGGCTCGGCAACGTCGCTAACAGGATCTTTTGCGAGCCACATTGCCTTACACGCTACCAAGGGATGACGGATCAGAAGTCTTGCCCCACTGGCAGGGATGCGGATTCGGCAAGCGTGACCGAGGGAGGGAGCTTGCCAGCGACTAGGGTCGTCGACCATCGGCGGGCGACGGCAGGAAGTGCGGAGTATAGGTTTAGTAGACTATATTGGGATGATGATATGGTCATAGTGGATGGCTCTGTCGTCTCCCGGGAAAGGAATGGACTACAATGTTGTGCAATGCAAGAAAGTGTACATGGGTCCTTGTCTTGGCGGTGCTGATGGGGTTGACGGCTCCGTTTCCCGCTCTCGCGGACCTGAATGATGGCCTCGTCGGCTGCTGGAGTTTCGACGAGGGGGGTGGGACGTACATCACTGACGAGTCAGGAGAAGCGAACCACGGGACGCTCGTCAACGACACGCCGTCGACGTGGATATCGGGGGTCCGCGGGACCGCACTTTATTTCCCTGGAATCACCGGCAATGATTCCGTCCGCGTCGAGATCCCGGATTCTGCGTCGTTGGATATCAGCACGTCGGTGTCATTCTCGGCGTGGATTCAATGCGACGACATTCACCGTGATGCTCCGATCCTGGCCAAGGAGGACTATGGTAGTCACAACTCCTCATACTGGTTCGGGGCACACGGCGTAAATGAGTCGCAGCCGGGCAACTTCGGAGTCTTGCTAAGCAGCACCGATGACACTGGATGGGATCTTTGGGACCGTGATCAGGGAGACGTGAGCGTCACCAGCTACGACGGAGAGTGGACTCATGTAGTCAGTACATGGGATGGTGCAACCACACAGCACTATCTTAATGGGCAACTCCTGGAGGATGTCTCGGGAACTCTCTCCGGTGTGCTGAATGAGACATCTGTGCTCGTGACCATTGGAGTAAACTCGGGCCGTAACAGCAGTTCCTTCCTCGGTGCTATCGACGAGCTTCGCCTCTACGACCGGGCGCTGAGTAGCGGTGAAGTCCAGCTTTTGTACAGACATTGTCCGGAAGGACTGGAGCTCTATGTGGACGATGACGCGCCGCCGGACGGAGATGGCCTGACTTGGGACACGGCGTACAACGATCTGCAGGACGCCTTGGCTGACGTCTGTGCCGTGACCGAGATCCGCGTCGCCGCCGGCACCTATGTCCCGGGTGCCACACGCGATTCGTCGTTCGCCCTTATTAATGGCGTAACGGTTGCGGGCGGTTACGCCGGCTACGGCGCGCCGGATCCCGATGAACGTGACACTGTCGCCTACGAGACCATCCTCAGCGGAGACATCGGCGTCGAAGGCGATGATTCCGACAACTGCTACCACGTGTTTTATCATACCGCCGACTTGGATCTGGACGAGACAGCCCTGTTGGATGGTTGCACCATCACCAATGGAAACGCGAACGGCAGCGGCTATCTCCTCTGGGGTGGAGGCGGGATGTTCAACGATGAAGGTAGCGGCAGTCCGACCATGATCAACTGCACATTCACGGACAACTCGGCGGGACAGCAAGGTGGTGCGATGTTTAACCGTTACTGCACTCCTCGCTTGATCGACTGTACGGTTAGTGGAAACACTTCTAGTGATCAAGGTGGCGGGATGTACAACTGGTATGCCAGCCCAGAGTTGACCAACTGTGCCTTCAGTGAGAACGTGAGTGACTCTGACGGTGGCGGGATGTACAACTACGCCTGCGACGCCGTTCTAGTCAACTGTGTCTTCAGTACGAACATGTCTGCCAGTCGGGGCGGTGCGGTGTTTAATGACTACAACAGTGGCCTGGTATTCACCAATTGTATTCTGTGGGGCAATACGGCACCAGAGGGTCCACAGATACACAACCACAACTCGAGCGCCACCGTGACATTCAGCTGCATTGAGGGCAGTTGGCCTGGCGAAGGCAACATCGATGATGATCCAATGCTAATCGACGTTGTTGACGGTGATCTTCACGTCTCCTTCGAGTCTCCGTGCATCGACGCCGGCGACAGTGATGCGGTACCGGAAGGTGTCGCCACTGATCTCGATGGCAATCCGAGGTTCGTGGATGATCCATGCACGGACGATACGGGTGTCGGTTATCTGACGTTTGTGGATATGGGAGCTTACGAGTTTCACTCACCGCCGGACTTTGATGGCGACGGCATTCCTGACTGCCTCGACGATGATATCGACAATGACGGCGTCTTGAACGTTGACGACGTGTGTGACTACACGCCCGGTGGTGTGACCGTTGACGAGGAAGGTCGTCCGATTGGTGACCTGGACTTGGATTGCGATGTCGACTTGGACGACTTCGCCGTGATGCAGGCCAACTTCACCGGGCCGCTTCCGTAGCAGCATGGGAAGAAGCCAATAGGCTACCCAACCGATTCTTGCGTCACCCCGTCGGTCGTCTTCCGGTCGACGGGGTGGTGCGGCTGCAGACGGCAGAGCCAAGCTTGATTGACGGGGCATCGTTCTTGCTCAACCGAGTGAGGTATTGACCAATGCGGGGGCTAGAGCAAGCTCCATCCAATCACAGTGTTTAATTGTGGGTTTCGTCCGTGAGTTCCTCGATGCCGACTGCTACGTTTGGACTGGTTATGCCATAGGGAGGTACATCTGTGGAGCACACGTCAGAGCCGGACAATTGCTGTGAGCGTTTCTTCCTGGCTGAACCTATCAAGAATGAGCCGGGCGTGCTTCTGTTGGAGTGCTGCACGTGCGGACGTATATGGCGGAGAGAGCGCGACGGCAGGCTGTTGCCTCTGCCTCAAGCGACCGGGCGTCACGGCACACCCGTTAGTTGCCCTTGTGTGGGATGATCGGCTTGATCCCACGAGACCGAAGCCAGCTCCGCGCGCGGCCCGGACGTTGGCTCTGTCGATGCACCAAAGATCCCAGTCGACCAGGCTGCGTTGGTCCACCCTGATCTGCAAAGCCCTGTTCATCAAACCGCTAAGAGCATTGATCTGACTTCCACTTCGGAGTCGTCTTCGCGGCCAGGAACACTTCCGTGCTCTTGGTCGCGTGTTGTGGTGCGGACAGTCGAGGCATGGAGTCTGGGAGCGGACTGTCACCAATCGCGCCGCGAAGCGAATTCGCCAAGTCGCCAGCGGCCTGGGCCTGTGGTGTCGGAAGACGCCATCCCGCATCCCCCTGAATCGGACAAATCGGGTGGAGCGTTGCCCCTAAGAACTCATGCACGTCGCGTCTGTACTCATCTTCCTCAGCAGAAGGGACGTTCGGTTTTGGGATTCGCATTCCCGAATCCGGACACCTATGGGCCATAGCTCGCTTCCCATATCAATCTGAAACACCGTTTCCCGGCTCGTCACGTCCGTCTTGCGTGGTACGGGGATACTGGCACGAGGATTGCGAATACATGGTTGGAGGATCAGTGCATGGATATTCCGCGTCAGTCCGTAGCTCGTCGCCGGATGATTCGCCAACTGATTGCGGCGGTCGCGGGCGTGTGCGTTGTAGGCGGGATCACCTGGTGGCTGTCGCGGCTGGAGCCGGCAGCGCCGACCGTGGAGCGGGCGTCTGTTTGGCTGGACACCGTAAAGCGTGGGGAGATGTTGCGCCAGGTTCGGGGGACGGGCAGCCTGGTGCCGGAAGTGATCTGGTGGATTCCCGCCGCCACTGCCGGGCGGGTGGAACGGATTCTGGTCTTGCCGGGCGCGGTGGTGCAAGGTGACACCGTACTCCTGGAGCAGAGCAATGCCGAGTTGGAGTTGGAGGCGGTCAACGCCGAGTGGCAGTTGAAGTCCGCGGAAGCACAGCTGGCGGCGTTGGAGGTTAGCCTGCGCAATGAACTCCTGGCGCTGGAGGCATCGGTGGCGCGAGTGGCGGCGAATTACAACGAGGCTCGGTTGCGTGAGGAAGTGGATCAGGAACTGTATGGCGACGGTTTGATTTCCGAGCGTAACCTGAAGCTATCGAGGGTCAGGGTGGAGGAACTGGCAAAGCTGTACGAGATTGAGCAGAAGCGTCTCGATACGTGGGACGCGTCAGAGAGAGCCCGGTTGGAGGCTCAGCGTGCTGGAGTTGAACAGGTGCGTGCCCTTCACAACTTGAAGCTTGCCCAAGTGCAGTCCTTGCGGGTGTGTGCGGGAACGGACGGCGTGCTGGAGCAACTGCCGGTCGAGGTCGGGCAGCAGGTTGCGGCCGGCACGATCCTCGCCAAGGTCACCGACGTACGGAAGCTCAAAGCTGTGCTCCGGATTCCGGAGACGCAGGCGCGCGATGTCCAGCCGGGGCAGATTGCCGAGATCGATACGCGGAACGTGGTGATGTCCGGGCGGGTGGTCCGCATCGACCCGGCGGTTCAAGGAGGCACGGTCGCTGTGGACGTCGCGCTCGAGGGTGAATTACCCAAGGGCGCGCGTCCCGATCTAACAGTTGTCGGCACGATCGAGATCGAGCGGTTGAACGACGTGCTCCACGTCGGGCGTCCGGTATACGGACAGGCATACAGCACGGTCGGGTTGTTCAAGCTGCTAGACGACGGGCAGACCGCGGTTCGCGTTCAGGTCGAGCTGGGTTGCAGCTCGGTCAACACGGTTGAGATTGTAGAAGGACTGGAAGTTGGAGACCAGATTGTCCTGTCGGACATGTCCCGGTGGGACGAGTTTGATCGCGTGAGGTTGAAATAGAACTCGTCTGGTTCGCCGTGCGGACCACGGGTATCTGCAAAGGTTGGTCCGTGGAGCGGACCCTACTGCCCGGCTCGCTGCCCGGCGTGTATCGGAGAGACACGAACATGAATGACTCCACACAGAATCATGCCCATCCGGCCGGTGACGCAGATGCGGAAGCGACAGCGAGTGAATCGGCCAAGGCGTTGATCGGGCTCGACGGTGTCAGCAAAGTGTTCTACACCGACGAGGTGGAGACGCATGCGCTGGCGGACGTTCATCTACAGGTCATGAAGGGCGAGTACTTATCCATTGCCGGCCCTTCGGGTTGCGGAAAGTCCACCCTACTGTCCATCCTGGGATTGTTGGATTCGCCGACCGGGGGGGATTACTCCCTCGCCGACCAGCCCGTGGCGGACCTCTCGGCGCCCGAGCGAGCTCGCATCCGCAATCGCCAGGTAGGCTTCATCTTCCAAAGCTTCAACCTGATTGGCGACTTGAGCGTGTACGAGAACGTCGAGTTGCCGCTGACATATCGCGGCATGCCTGCGGCTGAGCGAAAAAAACGCACGCGGGAGGCGCTGGACAAGGTTGGTATGGCCCACCGCGTGAAGCACTTTCCGGCCCAACTTTCTGGCGGTCAGCAGCAGCGCGTCGCGGTAGCCCGGGCGTTGGTGGGCGATCCGGCCATCCTGCTGGCCGACGAGCCTACCGGCAATCTCGACTCGCATAACGGTGAGGCGGTCATGGAATTGCTGGCCGACCTGCATCGTAACGGCGCGACCATTTGCATGGTCACCCACGACGACCGCTACGCCAACCACGCCGAGCGGACGGTGCACCTTTTCGACGGGCGAATTGTGGACGAAAGCACGGAGACAAAGTGATGGGGATGCTGGTGCAAGACCTACGGTACGCGTTTCGCACGTTGCTCAAGAAGCCCGGGTTCACTGCCGTTGTGGTTGTGACGCTCGCTCTGGGCATCGGCGCCAACACGGCGATCTTCAGCGTAGTGGACGGCGTGCTGCTGCGTCCTTTGGATTTTGAGGACTCCGAGGATCTTGTTCTGCTCTGGACCAGATCTCCCGGGCTGGAGAGCGGGAGGGGTTGGGTTACGCGCGGCCTGTACAGCACGATCAGAGATCAGTTCAGCCGATCCACTCACTTTCGTGGGTGTGTCGGTCATGTTGACCTCAGTGGCGTTGCTTGCCTGCTACATCCCTGCGCGCCGTGCGATGAAGGTCGACCCGATGGTTGCACTGAGGTGTGAGTAGGAGTTGCACATGAACGCACTACTCCGGGACCTGCGCTATGCGTTTCGCGCTCTGGCGAAGCGTCCCATGTATACCGTAGTCATAGTGGTGACGCTCACCCTCGGTATTGGGCTTAACACAGTTGTCTTCACCATGCTCAATATGGTCGTTCGTCGGCCGCTTCCGTACGAGAACGCTGATCGCCTGGTCGTTGTTTCCGGGACGCAGAACGGGGCCGTGGCAGACTTGGGTACATTGTCCTTCGCGGACCTGGCGGACTACAGGGCACAGAGCTCGTCCTTCGAGGAGATTGCGGGCTTGCGCGCCACGAGCTTTACACTCACTGATGAGAACGGCCTGGAGCGAGTCGGTGGGGCGACTGTCTCGGCGTGCTTCTTCTCCATGCTGGGCACTGAGGCCGCGGCGGGACGGCTTTTCCATCCGGGCGAGGATCTTCCCGGCGCGGAGCATGTTGCTGTTGTCAGTGACTCATTCGTGGAGAGCCGATTCGACGGTGACCCGACCATCGTGGGCCAGACCCTCACACTTGACGGCGTCGGTTTCACGATCGTAGGAGTCTTGCCGCCGCGTTTTGCCTTCCCCATCGACATGTGGGGTACAGAGGTGTGGGCGACCACGGCTCTGGAAGCAGCCTCATACCAAGGGCGCGGTCACCGCCGTGTCAAGGTTGTCGGTTGTCTGCGCCCGGATGTCACGATCGCCGAGGCCGGCACGGAGATGCGCACGATCGCTGAACGCTTGGCCCAGCAGTTTCCGGAGGTCAACACCGGTCGCAGTGTCCAGCTCGCTCCTTTGAAGAAGCATCTTTTTAGAGAAAGTATGGCGGCGCTCTTCATCGTGCAGGGCTTTGTCGGGATGGTCCTGCTCATCGTCTGCGCGAACATAGGCAACATGTTTTTGGCGCGGAACGAGGGGCGGAGAGCGGAGTTCGCAATCCGGTCGGCCTTGGGCGCAGGTCGTCGACACCATTTTCGACAGCTTCTGATAGAGGCGCTGGTGTTGGCAAGTGCCGGAGGTGCTCTCGGGCTGCTGGCGGGCCAATGGACGATAGATGTGATGTCCTCAACCTCAAACGACATGGCGGAGATGGGGTGGGACGGGACGGGGGGGTTTGATTGGCCCGTTGTCGTGTTTACGCTAGGGGCCGTTCTTGTGATCTCCCTCTTCCTGTGCGCGATCCCCGCTGTCGTTGCTCCGCGCTTCAGCGTCAATGCGTTGCTGAAACAGGGTGCGGGAGCGCAGAGCGGAGGCGGACGGCGAGGGTGGTTGTCAGGGCTTCAGGTCGCCCAGGTTGCGCTCGCGTTTGTGCTGCTCGTGGGGTCCAGCTTGATGCTCCGTAGTTTTCATCGCCTCACGTCCGTCCATCCCGGTTTCCAGAGCGAGAATCTACTTTCGTTCCAGATGGCGGTGCCTCGTTCGAGAACCATAGACTCGCAAGCGCGGGCGCGACTCTATCGAGAGATCATCGACCGAGTCGAAGAGATTCCCGGAGTTCAGTCTGTCGGCGCCAGCTCGTCGCTGCCGCTCCACCTCTCTTACACGACTTATAACTTCGCCATCGTTGGGCACGAGGAAACCACGCCTGGAGTGTCTCATGTAGGGTGTGTCGACTCGATCAGCCCGGAGTACTTCAAGACCCTGGGTGTTCCGTTGCTGCGCGGTAGGCACTTCACCCGGCAGGATTCGATCGGGCACCCTCCGGTGATGATCATCAACGAGGCGATGGCCAAGCGATACTGGCCGAGTGAGGATCCGCTCGGCGAGCGCATTGACCTTGGTGGCACCCTCAACGACGGCACGCAGGGATCGTTCGAGATCGTGGGAGTCGTCGGTGATCTAAAGGACACAGCCTTAGATCGCGCGGCGGAACCCTACATGTACGTACCCTGCGATCAGATCGCGCACCGTTTTGCGTTCTTTACGCTCCGTATCAGTGGTGAACCCATGGACTTGGTTCCTGCGGTCCGCAAGAAGGTCGCGGCCGTTACGCAGGACGAAGCTCCCTTCGCCTTTGTCAGCGCGGAGCAACTACGTGGGTATTCGCTGCAACACCGATTAGAGATGACAGTTATTCTCGGCATGTTTGGCGCAGTAGCGGTGGGACTCTCGGCCATGGGGCTGTACGGAGTCGTCTCCTTCTCCGTGGCACGCAGGACGCGGGAGATAGGTATCCGGATAGCGCTGGGCGGCTTGCGCGGTCACGTATTGCGCATGGTTCTCAGGCAGGGCCTGAAGCTGACGGCGATCGGTTTGGCAATCGGGTCGCCTTGCTCGCTGGCGCTGTCCCTCGCGCTGTCAAGTCAGCTTTACGAGGTTGGCCCGGTCGACCCAGTCACGTTTGTCGCCGTATCGACGTTGCTGTTTGTCGTTGCGTTGCTCGCCTGCTACTTACCTGCTCGCCGGGCGACGAAGGTCGATCCGATGGTTGCCCTGAGATGTGAATAGGAGAATCGAGATGGGCACGCTGTTTCAAGATGTCCGCTATGGTGCCCGCATGTTGGCCAAAAGCCCCGGCGCGACGGCGATCGCACTTATCACGCTGGCGCTGGGTATCGGCGTGAACACCGCGACGTTCAGTTTTCTCAACGCCGAGGCGAATATTGCACACCGATTTGCCGACGCTGAGAAGCTGGCGTTCGTGTACACATCAACAGGCGACAATGAGGAAGGCTTCATAAGCGGGCTCGATTACCTCGACTGGCGCGAGCAGGCGGAGTCCTTCACTGACATTGCCCTCTATGCACGCCCCAGCCGCTTCCTCAGCGGCGCCGGCGAACCTGAACGTGTCAATGGGGTCGCCGCCACGGCTGACCTGCTGCCGATGCTCGGCCTGGATCCTCAACTCGGACGACTGTACTCGACGCAAGAGGACACTCCGGGCGCCGAGCGCGTCGTGCTCCTGACCGAGCGGCTGTGGCAGCGCAAGTTTGATCGCAGCCCGGACGTCCTGAACCGGACGATCGTGCTAAACGGCGAACCGTATACCGTTATAGGCGTTCTGCCGCCCGAGTTTGACATGGAGGACATGTGGTATCGTTGCGACTTCGTGGCGCCGTTACGTCTCGATCCGGCCACTCTCAGGCGAGATGATCGCTGGTATCGGTCAATCGCTCGACTCACACCCGACGTTACGCACCAGCAAGCTCAGGCAGAGATGGCTGGAGTCGCTGCCCGGCTGGCCGATGCTTACCCGGCGACCAATGCGGAGGTCGGCGCGACGGTTCGCTCCTTGACGGGCACGGTCTTCTCGACAGGCGATCGTCTGGCCTTTTTGGCGATGTTGGCCGCCGTTGGAATGGTCCTCTTGATCGCGTGTGTCAACTTGGCGAACCTGCTCCTGGCGAAGGCGACGGCGCGTGGGCGCGAGTTCGCCGTGCGCGTAGCACTCGGCGCCGGCCGGACGCGTATTATCCGCCAGCTTCTCACCGAGAGCCTACTGCTGGCGCTGTTGGGCGGTGCCCTGGGTTTGTTGGTCGGGGGGTGGACGATCGATCTGTTTCGGAACCTGATGGAGGGACTTCCCTTCCAAAAGGACGAACTAGGTCTGAATTCGGCGGTATTGACGTACACGTTGATCATATCCTGCGCCGCCGCGCTGCTGTTCGGCTTGGCGCCGGCTTTGATGACGGCTCGCGTGTCCGTTCACGAAGCTCTTAAGGAGGGCGCCGCCTCCGCCTCGTCCGGGCGTTCGCGGAACAAGCTGCGGAACGGCCTGGTGGTGGCGCAGCTTGCGATCGCTCTGCCGCTGTTTATCTGTTGCGCGCTGACCACCCGGCATTTGTTTGCCATCAGGGCCGCTGACTTCGGGTTCAATACTGAGCGGCTGATTACGACGCAGGTCGACCTGCCATGGCACCGTTATACAACACCTGCCCAGTGGGCGACGTTCTACGGCGAGGCGATCGAGGCTATCGAAGCCATGCCCGGTATCGAGCACGCCGCGGCGTCTTTGAATCTGCCCATCGTCGGTATGGGCAGCAGTTTCCACGGGACGGTGACGATCGAAGGTCGCCCGGTGGATGAGACTTCTCCGCCGGACGTCCGCGAGTATAAGCCCGTCACGCCGGGATTCGTCGAGACGATGGAGATTCCGCTCCTTGCCGGTCGGACCTTCGCTGCAAGTGACGACCACGCTGATGCTCAGCCGGTTGTGTTGATCAACGAGCGAATGGCCCGGCACTACTGGCCCGGCGAGGATCCAATCGGCCAGCGGGTTACGCTCGACAACCGCGCGTCTCAAATGGGCAACGTGACCATCATCGGCGCCGATCGACCGCCGACTGAAGTGACATGGCGAACTATCGTAGGCGTGGTCGCCAATGCCGGGTACACATTCAGGGGCGGTCCGCAGCCTCCCACGATATACATGCCGCAATCTCATCAGCCATCGACGAGTATGGTGTTTGTGGCCCGAACCCGTGGCGATCCGAAGACCACGATCCCAGCGCTGCGCAGCGCAATTCGCAACATCGACCCAGCCGTACCCGTGGGAGGGTTCCGCACTGTGGCCGACATCATTCACCGCTATTGCCGCGACGACCGGGCGGCGGCTTGGTTCCTCGGCACGCTGGCGGCCCTCGCGTTGGGCTTGGCCAGCATCGGCTTGTACGGCGTGATGTCCTACGCCGTCGAGCAACGCACGCATGAGATCGGCGTCCGCGTCGCACTGGGCGCCGGGAAGAGCGACGTCCTGCGCCTGGTGATCAGACGCTGTCTGACCCTCGCGGCGCTGGGAATCGCCATCGGTCTGGTGCTCTCCGCCCCGGTTGGGCTGGCGATCGAGTCCTTCCTCTTCGGCGTCAGCGGAATCGATCCGGTAGCCTACCTTGGCGTCACTCTCGTGCTGCTGGCGGTAGCCGCACTTGCTGGATATGTCCCTGCGCGCCGGGCAACAAGGGTCGATCCGATGGTTGCCCTGAGATGTGAGTAGGAGAATCGAGATGGGCACGCTGTTTCAAGATATCCGCTATGGTGCCCGCATGTTGGCCAAAAGCCCCGGCGCGACGGCGATCGCACTTATCACGCTGGCGCTGGGCATCGGTGTGAACACGGCGACGTTCAGCATGATCAATGCCGAAAGGAGCATCCCCAAGCGATTCACCAACCCGGAGGAGCTAGTGTGTCTCCATGCAGCCACAAGAGAGGACGAGCGAACCCGGGTTGGCGCACTTGATTACCTCGACTGGTGCGAGCAGGCGGAGTCGTTCACCGACATCGCTCTCTTTAGCGGTGGCCCCGCATTCCTCAGCGGCAACACCGAACCGGAACGGATCAACGGCCTGCAGGCCACTGCCAACCTGCTGCCGATGCTCGGTCTGGACGCACAACTCGGACGGTTGTATTCCACGGAAGAAGACTCCCCCGCCGCGGAGCCGGTTGTGGTCCTTACCGAGAAGCTGTGGGAGCGCAAGTTCGATCGTAGCCCGGACATCCTGGGTCAGACGATCATGCTCGACGACCACCCGCACGTCGTTATTGGTGTCTTGCCGCCAGAATTCGACATCGAAGACATAAGAATGTGGTACCGGGTCGACTTCTTAGCGCCGTTACGCCTCGATCCGACTGGTCACCGGCGGGATACTCGCTGCTATCAAGCAGTTGCCCGCCTTGGATCCGAGGTCACTCTCGAACAGGCCCAAGCGGAGATGAGCGGAATAGCCGCCAGGCTTGCCGGCGTTTATCCGGAAACCAACGCTGAGGTCGGCGTGACGGTTCGCCCTTTGAAAGAAGTGCTCTTGAAGGGAGATCGCCTGGAGCACCTCGCTCTACTTGCCGCGGTGGGCCTGGTGCTGTTAATCGCGTGTGTCAACCTGGCCAACCTGCTGCTGGCGAAGTCGACGGCACGCGGTCGCGAGTTCGCCGTCAGGGCGGCGCTGGGAGCCGGACGGGTGCGCATCGTTCGCCAACTTCTCACAGAGAGCATGCTGTTGGCATTGCTGGGTGGCGCTCTGGGTCTGCTTGTCGGGACATGGACGGTCGACAGCATCTATACGTTTGCAGGGGATCTTCCGTTTCAGAAAGACGAGGTCGGCCTGAATTTGATGGTGCTGGTGTATACGCTGATCATTTCGTGCGTCGCGGCCCTACTTTTCGGTGTAGCCCCGGCGTCTACGATTGCGCGCGCTTCGGTTAGCGAGGACTTGAAGGAGGGCACGGCGTCCGTGTCGGCGGGGCGCGGGCGAAACAGGCTTCAGAACAGTCTCGTGGTTGCCCAACTTGCGATCGCCTTGCCGCTGTTCGTCTGTTGTGGGCTTACCATTCGGCACCTGCTCGCGGTCAGGGTTGTGGATTTCGGCTTCAACACCGAGCGACTGATCACAATGCGGGTCGATCTGCCCTGGCACAGCTACCAGGGGCCGACACGGTATGCAACGTTCTACCGTGAAGCGATCGAGTCGATCGAGGCGATGCCCGGCATCGAACGGGCCGCGGCAGCAGAGTCCCTGCCGACCTTCGGGGCGGGTAGTCCCGGGCACGTGATGATCGAAGGTCGCCGGAAGGCTGAACCGTCTCCCGAAGACCTCCACGAATACCAGGTGGTGACGCCGGGTTTCATGGAGGCAATCGAGATTCCGCTCATAAGCGGGCGGTACTTGACCGCTGGTGATCTCGCGGACGGCCTACCTGTCGCACTGATCAATGAACGAATGGCCAGACATTACGGGCCGAACGAAGATCCTGTCGGCCGGCGACTCACGCTCGATCCGCTGTGCTTCACCGTCGTGACGGGTAGCGGCTCGAGCCTGCAAGAGCCTGAGCCTGGACCGAGGTGGATTATGATAGTCGGCGTGGTCGCAGACGCCGGGTATACCTTCAGGGGCGGCCCGTCGCCACCCACACTCTTCCTGCCGTATTCCCAGAAGCCGCAATCGAGCATGACTATCGTCGCCAGAACACGCGGCAATCCGAAGGACGCAATTCCAGTTCTTCGCACCGCGATTCACAACATCGACCCCACCATACCCGTTCACGAATTCGGTACTGTAGCAGACATTGTCCATCGGTGGAGTCGTGATGATCGCTCAGCCGCGTGGTTCCTCGGTCTTTTGGCAGCCCTCGCGCTCGGGCTCGCGAGCCTCGGTCTGTACGGCGTGATGTCCTACGCGGTCGAGCAACGCACACACGAGATCGGCGTGCGCATCGCGTTGGGGGCAGCGAAGAGCGATGTTCTGCGCCTGGTTATCAAACGCTGTTTGACACTGGCGGCCCTGGGAATTGCGATCGGCCTGGTTCTCTCCGCCCCAGTCGGGATGGCCATCGAGTCCCTTCTCTTCGGCGTCAGCGGAATCGATCCGGTGGCGTACGTGGGCGTCAGCGCAATGCTGCTGGCGGTAGCAACTTTGGCCGGCTATCTGCCGGCCCGAAAGGCCACGAGAATCGACCCGATGGTTGCGCTGAGATGTGAATAGGAGCCAGGTAATGCACTCGTTACTTCAAGATCTGCGATACGGGCTACGCACGTTCGGAAGAAACCCTGGCTTCACCGCGATCGCCCTGCTAACGCTGGCACTCGGCATCGGTGCCAACACGGGACTATTCACCGTGGTGAGCATGCTCGTACATATGCCGGAACGATTCGAAGAGCCAGAAAAGCTGGTTTACCTTCGTGGCGAGTCGCATGAACCCGGTCATTTCGGGCGCCGTGGCGTCAGTCCTGCCGATTACCTGGACTGGCGTGGCGAGGCTGGATCGTTTGATGAAATGGCCGCCATGTCTCAGGGAGGCTATGCGCTTACAGGTAACGGGGATCCGGAGCAACTCGAGGCGCTCCGCGCGACGGCCAATCTCCTACCGATGCTAGGTGTCGAAGCGCAGCTTGGTCGGTTTCACGACAATGCCGACGACCTACCCGGGGCTGCCCGCGTGGTTTCGATATCCTACAGCTTGTGGGAGCGTAAGTTTGGTAGAAGCCCTGGTGTGCTAGGGCAAGTGGTTTTGCTTGACGACCAGCCGCACACGATCATCGGCGTTCTGACGCCCGGGATCAACGAGGCCTGGCTTTGGGACGACGTGGATCTATGGATGCCGCTGGCGCTCGATCCATCGCAAACCGATCGCTCGAATCGATGGTTGACCGTACTCGCACGACTCGAGTCAGACATCAGCATCGAGCGGGCACGCACGGAGATGAGCGGAATCACCGCGAGAATCGCCGAGGCATATCCCGAAAGTAACAGACACTATGGCGTTCGGTTGGAGACGCTGGAAGACTGGATCTACCCTCCGGAAGCGCGGTTGGGGATGAACATGCTGCTCGGGGTGGCGATCCTCGTTCTACTGATCGCTTGCGCGAACCTCGCGGGTTTGCTGCTCGCGAAGGCTTCCGCGCGCGGACGAGAACTGGCGATCCGCACTGCGCTCGGCGCCAACCGCGCGCGGATCATCCGCCAGCTTCTTACGGAGAGCCTGCTGCTGGCGCTGATCGGAGGGTGGCTTGGCCTGATGCTGGGGGCTTGGGGAATCGACTTGCTCGCAGCTTCTATCACTGAAGTGGCAGCCCAAGGCGACCGACTGGGCGTCAGCCCGGCCGTATTGGTGTATACGATCTTCGCATCGCTGATGGCTGCCTTGGCATTCGGTCTGGCGCCGGCATTGCGAATTTCAAAGGCACCGGTATTCGACAGCTTGAAAGAGGGCACAGCGACCGCATCGACCGGGCGCGGGCGTCAGCGTTTGAGAAGCGCACTGATCGTCGGACAGATCGCACTAGCTTTGCCGCTGCTGGTTTGTTCGACGCTTCTGATCAAGAGCATGCTCGGTCTGCGTTCAGTCGAGCTCGGTTTCAATCCCGAACAACTGTTGACTCTGCGAATCGACCTGCCCCAGCACCGCTACGATCATCCTGCTCAGCAAGCCGATTTCTTCGCGGACGCGGTCGAAGCGATCGAAGCCATGCCGTGTGTCGAACTCGCCGCGGCGACAAGAAGCATACCGATGGGCAGAGTAAGCTACAACACTACCATCTCTGTCGAAGGCCGCACGACCGACCCGACGACTCGTGGGGAATCAGTCGGGCATAGCGTCGTCTCAGCGGACTACTTCAAAGTGCTGGAAATCCCTCTGCTGGCGGGCCGCCTATTCACAGAGCACGACAACGCCGGCGCGGAACGGGTCACGATCATCAATCAGCAGATGGCGGAGCGTTACTGGCCGGATCAAAGCCCGATCGGCGGCCGTTTCCGACAAGCGGGCGACGAAGCCAACACTCCCTGGATCAGGGTCGTCGGCGTGGTCGGAAACACGAGCGGTTGGGATTTGGGAGGCCCGGCGAAAGCCGAGATGTTCTTAAATGCCCCACAGCAACCCTCCGCGAGCATGCATATCGTGGCGCGCACTTCGGGAGACCCGCTGGCAGCGGTGCCGCTGCTCCGCCGCGCGTTCGATCGCGTTGATCCGGATCAACCCTTCCATGACATTTGCACAATGCGCTACCTCGTCGACCGGCGTATAAACGACGGGGCGGTGGTAGCCTGGCTGATCGCCGGGTTGGGTGTGATCGCGCTGGGCATCGCCTGTCTGGGGCTCTATGGAGTTATGTCGATCTCGGTCACACAGCGAATCCATGAAATCGGCGTGCGTAAGGCCCTCGGCGCGGACAATCGGACCGTTCTTCGGCTGGTACTCAAGCGCACATTGGTGCTGGCCGCTGTCGCCGTATTGATCGGTCTGGCGCTGGCGGCCGCAGTTAGTCGGCTGTTGACGTCATACTTGTACGAGATCAGTCCGGCCGATCCCGCGACATACATCGGGATCACCGGAATGTTGCTGACAGTGGCTTTCGTGGCGGGCTATATTCCCGCCCGTCGCGCGACGAAGGTTGATCCGATGGTAGCGCTGCGATGTGAATGAGACGTATGCGGTGTGGAATCGTGCACATTGGAGATGTGAATGATGATAAGGCTCAGGAACGTGGAGAGGTACTACCAAGCTGGCAAACGGCGCACCGGCATTCTCCAGGAGATCAACCTCGACATCCGCGACGGCGAGTTCGTCACCGTCATGGGACCGTCCGGGGCTGGGAAAACGACGCTGCTGAACATTCTGGGGATGCTCGACAGCGAGTTCGACGGCGAGTACCAGTTCACAGACCAAGCGGTGCACGAGCTGCGCCCCCAAGAGCGGCAGAAGCTCAGCCGCGAGAACATCGGCTTCGTTTTCCAACAGTATCACCTGCTCGACAATCTAACCGTCCACGAGAATCTGGCGATTCCGCTTTCGTATCGTGGAGTCAAGCCGGCGGAGTGCGCGGCGATCGTCGCCGACGCGCTCGACCGCTTCCAGATCGTCGGCAAAAAGGACCTGTTTCCCAGCCAACTGTCCGGCGGCCAGCAGCAACTCGTTGGCGTCGCCCGCGCCATCATCGCCAGCCCGAAGTTGCTCCTGGCTGACGAGCCCACCGGCAACCTGCACTCGCAGCAGGGTAGGGAGATCATGAGACTCTTCAAGCGACTCAATGCAGACGGTACCACCATCATCCAGGTGACGCATTCAGAGGAAAACGCCAGTTACGGTCGGCGAATCGTGTACCTGCACGATGGCTGGATCAGGCGTGACGAGTCGGCGCCTTTGGCTTTAACTGAAGCTCAGGAAGCGGCATCACAACGGGACAAGTGATGAACTCGCTGCTCCAGGATACTCGGCACACGGTACGGAGGCTCGCGAGGAGCCCCGGCTTCAACAGCGCCTGGCCGCGTTGCCGGGTGTTCGGTCGGCGTCGCTGATGACGGAACTGGCGCATTCTCAAGGATTACGGCATCGAGCCGGCACCCGAGCGATCGAAGAAGTCGACATGGAACGAGTTCATCCGAAATCACTGGGAATCGCTTGCTGCGTGCGATTTCTTCACGATGGAGTGGACAACGCCGGCCCGGTCATATCTCGGACGCGCGTGAGCGGCATGTTGAAGTGCTACCACCGCGCCCGCCGCGTGGAGGAGTTATTCATCTTGTCTGCTCATTACCCTCGTACGATCAACCGCGCCGGCCTGATCATCCGTCCAAGGCAGCCTTACGTTGACTGGGCTAACTCGACGGACGACGACGGGCCTCGAGCGAACCTTCGGCAATTGAGAGAAGATTCCAGTATCTACCTTGTCGAATGCTTCGATTTCCAGGAGGATTTCAAGCTCCTTGTCGACGACACTTGGGAGTGGATCTTCAAAGAACCGCTCAACGGCTGGATGCGCGCCCCGGACTTATGGCCGGAAGGACTGACTCGTGCGATGTTCCTTGAGTGGTTCGACTGCGAGTTGTCCACGATGGGCTGGGATACGCTCAAAACGAGAATCAAGCCCGCGTTTTGACTCGGACTCAAAAGAACTCACGCGAACATGCTAGATTCAGGCTGGGCCGAATAAAGACACCATACGGGGACGCGTCCTGGTGTTTCCGCCAGGCGCGCCCCCAGGGCAGGTGAGTTGTCCGCCTCTCTCACGTCGTACGCCGACGAAGAGGGAGGAAGCCCATCAGACCTCCAAATGAGGCGATCAAACCTACCGGCGCACCGGCCCCACAGAAGCCACCATCATGCCCATCACCGTGGTCGTTGTTTGAGCTCTCAAGGCTCAGTGTCATAGTGTAACTGGTCGTCTCGTCGTTGTAGGGTTCGACGAACACGACCATCTCACCCTGGACTACGGTGGCCTCGACACGCTCGCTGGAACCGGGTCCCATGGACTGCCCGACGGGCTGTCCCATGCCGTCAAACACCTGAAGGTCCAGGTCGCCGCTCGGACCGGTGATTGAAACGACGACGTTGGATTCCTCTGCGACAGTGAAGCGGAACCAATCCGGGTCGAGGCCCTGCAGGCGGTAGGTGCCCGGCTGGATCGCGGCAGCTTGCTCAACGGTGTTGTTCTGCTCATACCTGTCGTCTTCTGCGGGCGGCGGGGGTGGAGTTGTACCACCTTCTACGGTGAGGGACAGCGAGTAGCTGCTGGTCATGCCGTTGAACGGTATCACACGGATGAACAGGTCGCCGGGCTGCACACTGACGTCGACACTCTCGTTGGAGGTGTTCTCGCCGGCTGACGCAACCAGCAGCGTCAACTGTGTATCGTAGATTCCCAGGTCGAGATCGCCCTCTGGCCCGGCGATCCGCACGGTAACGTCACTGGGCTCGCGGACACTGACGAGGAACCAGTCTTCGTCCATACCTTCAAGCTGATGCTGTCCGGGTTGGATCGCGGCAGCCTGCTCGGGCGTGTCGTTCTCTTCAAACAGGTCATCGCTCGGCGGCGGAGGAGGAGTGCCACCCTCAACGGTAATGGACAGCGAGTAGCTGCTGGTCATGCCATTGTAGGGCCTTACAAGCACATACACATCACCGGCGTCTACTGCAACCTGAACGCTTTCGTTCGAGTCGGGCCCGACTGATTCGGAGAGCAGAGTTCCGCTGCTGTCGAACACTCCCAGATCCAGATCTCCTGTCGGGCCGGTGATCTCTACGGTGACATCTCCGGCTTCGGCGACATGGAAGTAGAAGAAATCATCGTCGAGGCCCTGCAATTGGTAAGTTCCTGGCTGAATCGCGGCGGCTTGGGTTTCGTCATCGTTCTCCTCATAGTCATCATCCGATCCTTCACAAGCATCGCCGATACCATTGACATCGGCGTCGGCCTGGTCGGGGTTGTAGACTCCGGGGCAGTTGTCCACGTCGTCACACACACCGTCCTGATCGACATCGGTGCATTCGGTGCAGTCTGTGGGGCAGGTCTGTTGCTCATTGTCCTCACAGATGCCATTTCCGCACACCGCCACTCCTCCGCACCCGGGGGACATGCAGATACTGGAGAGCGCCCCGGCTCGTATAACCTGGGCGACTCGCGGATGGAAGTGCATGTCCGTGCCCATCGAGCCCAAGTGACAATAGCTCATCACCGTGCCCAGTTGGTCCTGCTGAACGCACCCGCATTCGTTTGCATAGCAGCAGTCGATCGGCGGGTCGTAGCAGTGTGTATGCTCAGAGCCGAAGTTGTGCCCCATCTCGTGGGTGATACAGTTGATGTCCCACGCGTAGCCCTGCACGGGGAAGGTCGCATCCAAGTCCAGATTACTCACGGCATAGCCGAGGTACTCGCTGCAGAGCTGGTCGATCCAGGCGATGCCGCCAGCTCCGTCCAGGTCGGCCAGCAGGTGCCCCAGATCACGCTGAACACCGCCTCTGTTCTGCTGGCAGTAGTTCGTGTATGCATTGAGTTGGCCCTCCGAGTCATAAGCCTCGAACGGATCCGGACCGGTCCACACGACCATGTGGCTGACGGTCAAACAGATGGCAACGTCGCGAGAGTAGATGGCCGAGCTTGCGGCAAACAGATTCGCGGCATAGGTGGCAGCGGCATCAGCATCCCCGCCAAACTCATTGGTGAACAAACCGTGGTTGATGTCGATCATGATCTCGGCCTGGAGGGGCTGGTCAAAGCCCGCCATCGGCGCATCCGGCAGGTTGAGGAAGCGATCCACAACGCCTGAACTTTGATGGAGCTTATCCACCGAACAGAATGTTCCGGTATATCGTCCGGCCAAAGAAGAGCGCTCCACCAACATGTGCTGTTTAGGCCCGATCCCCGTCGCCGTAGGACAGATGTATGCCGCCTTCGAAGGGGAGCGAACCAGCATCCAGATCTCCTCGTCATTGACGACCGAGAGGAAGATGTCCGAGGATGGATCTGTCACGGCGACACCGCGATAGAGAAGGATGGACGGTCGCTCCACATGCCTGTGCTCGTACCCGTCGTACGCCAGCACCTGAGCTTCCTCCGAGAAGATATCAAATGGTTCAATGATGAAGTCTTCCACGTGCCCATCACCGGTCGGCACTTTCTTCAGTTCGATTCTTGCAGGCGCGTCGCGCATGTTGGCCAGTTCAACCGGTGAAATGGCGATCTCGGTGGCCCGGTCCAGGTCAGATTCGACCATTCGTGCTCCGGTCGCAAACAGGTTACCGACCGTCGTTGTGGAATCTTGAAAGGCAAGAGCACTGTCGTCGTGCCTTGCCAGCTCAAACGAATCATTGGATGTCTTGCCCAATCCTCCGAACACGTCGGTATCCCGTGCCACCGCAAGCCCGGACATCGTCAGAACCAGGGTGATCGATCCAACCCAGGCGAACAACCAGAAGCTCCCGTAACCACTCTTTGTGTTTCCGCTTGTCGTTGCCATTTTGCTTCTCCTTCTTTCGCTGTGTTTGCCTTGGCATGTGGTTCACTTGAACCGTTTTGCCTTTACTGCCAGGGGGTACCCCGAGAGTGGGAGGTTCTGCCGCGGTGACACAGTTTTTTTGATGGCTGCGGAAAGCTCAGAAAAAACACGGAAAGGTGTGGCAGATACGCGCGGCAAGTGGGTACGCTCTCTTTTGAGAAAAGGGGTGAGGTGGGTGTTCCACGATCTTGGCCGATTTCTCCCGTCAGAATGCGAAGTCAGGCGAGCCGGCGCGTGTTCCCACTTGCACGCGAGCTGATTTCGAGACTAGAATGAGGTTACCTTGAGGCGGATCAGGCTTGTGGCACTCGGGGGCCCCAGTCGAGCGCCAAGCGTGGTGAGACGAATGCGTCCGTGCCGTGCCAGACGCTCTCGTTCAGGATGCGAGCTCGATGGAAACGACTAGGCCGAGCCTTCTCGTGCGTGTCGGTCAGGACCAACCAGACGCGTGGCGTGAGTTCGACATGATCTACCGGCCGATGCTCTGCCGTTTCGCGCGCTCTCAGGGACTCGGCGAGGACGACTCCGAGGACGTGACGCAGTTCTGCATGGGCGCCGTCCACAAACACATCAAAGGGTTCGACTACGATCCCAGCAAGGGAAGGTTCAAGGGCTGGCTTCGCACATTAGTCAATAACCGGGTGCGGAATCTCCACAGGAAGCGGCGCGATAAGGCCGCCGAGACGGCGGACTTCCGGCGGGAGCAGGCCCGCGAGCGGAGCCCCGAGGAGGACTTCGATGCCATATGGATGGAAGAGCACCTCAAGCAGTGCATAAGGATGGTACGCTTGGAGGTTGCAGCCGCCACGTTTGAAGCATTCAAGCGCCACGTGCTGGATGAATGTCCTGTCGCCGACGTATGCGAGCAACTCGGCATGACGCCAAACCAGGTCTACAAGATCAAGTGGCGGGTAACTCAAAAGCTCAACGAGAAGATGAAGGAGCTGTTCGGCGATTGTCAGGAGTTGTAGAGGGCTTTGACTCGCCGGTCTGGTTCCAGCGTCACGCGAAGGGCGTACACCGCTTCTTGTGCGATTCTGGGGATGACTCTGCAATGAAGCGCAATCGTGTGGAAGATTCAGGCGCCGGTCGGGTACCCTTGTGTGCGGCAGCGGAAAGGCCGTGCTTGATGTCTTCACCGTGACGGCATTGCCATAATAGCGGAGGTCGACGAGGTCAATGAGCGATTGCCCGACGGATTCCGATCTTCATCGCTTCCATGCCGGAGAGATGAGCGATCCGGAGGATGCCGCAATTCGGCAGCACATCGAACTGTGCCCGGACTGCGCCCGCCGAGACCAGGCTTTACTCGCGGAACACACCGGGATGCTGCACCTGCTGGGAGACCTTGGAAGCCTGAACAACGAAGACCTGGAGTTGGCCGACATGGTGATGAACCCTGTCGCCGGTGAACAGATCGGTCCCTACAAGGTGCTGGAGGTCCTTGGCGAAGGTGGATTCGGCGTAGTGTATCTCGCCGAACAACAGAAACCCGTGCAGCGACGTGTAGCCCTGAAGATCATCAAGATCGGAATGGACACCAGGCGCGTCATTGCCCGCTTCGAGGCCGAGCGGCAGGCACTTGCCATGATGGACCACCCCAACATCGCAAGAGTGTTCGACGCCGCCACGACCGAGCAGGGGCGACCTTACTTCGTCATGGAACTCGTAGCCGGCATCCCGATCACGGACCACTGCGACCGGCACAGACTCAACATCGAGGATCGGCTTAACCTATTCGTGCAGGTCTGCGAGGCAGTCCAGCACGCCCACCAGAAGGGCGTGATTCATCGAGACCTGAAGCCGGGTAACGTCCTGGTCGCCTTGAAGAACGGCAAAGCTGTCGTGAAGATCATCGACTTCGGCATCGCCAAGGCGTTGAGCCAGCAGCTCACAGAAAAGACGATCTTCACCGAGCAAGGTCAGTTGATCGGCACGCCGGAGTACATGTCGCCAGAACAGGCGGAGATGACGGCGCAGGACATCGATACGCGCAGCGATATCTACTCCCTCGGCGTGCTTCTCTACGAGCTGATGACCGGCATGCTTCCGTTTGACCGCCAGACCCTGCGCCGAGCTGGCCTTATTGAGATACAGCGCATTATTCGAGAGCAGGATCCGCCAAAGGCGAGCACGAAGCTCTGTTCCGGGTGTGGAGAGGGCAGTGCCACGGCAATCCTGGCGGCGAATCGACGATCGGACCTGCGTTTGTTGGCGCGCACGCTCCGCGGCGACCTCGATTGGATATTGATGAGGGCGTTGGAGAAGGACCGTACGCGGCGGTACGCATCGGCCTGGGAAATGGCTGCGGACATACAACGCCATCTAAGCCACGAGCCCGTGCTGGCCGGCCCGCCAGGATCTGTCTATCGCATCAGGAAGTTCGCCCGGCGACACCAGGGCTTCGTCGCCGCGGCTTGTGTCATTTTCGCCATCCTGATCGCGGCGACCG
>Ga0180433_10002410_pt1 | contig 28846 bp, 27 predicted proteins | sample SS_ome_8_FD_132980 | JGI IMG/M metagenome (GOLD analysis project Ga0180433, IMG submission 132980) | Hypersaline lake sediment archaeal communities from the Salton Sea, California, USA - SS_1_D_1 metaG | ecosystem: Environmental > Aquatic > Non-marine Saline and Alkaline > Hypersaline >... | reverse complement strand
GCAGAACATTTCGCCAGATATCCGAGCGATGGGGAGTTCCCCTGGGTACCCTTCTGGCGAGAAAATCGAGGGCGATGAAGAAGTTGCGAGCTGCTCTCTCCGAACTCAGTTAACAGGTAAGGAGGTATTCCCATGACTCAATCAACAAAAAAGAGACCCCATTCGAAATGCAGTCATACTGTTACTGGAGCACTCGCGAGAGTTATCGGAGGCCTGTCGCTTCTTTTTCTCTTTGCGCTCCTCTTCGGGTTGATTGTGCAGCTGCTCTGGAACTGGTTGATGCCTGCACTCTTTGGTATCACTGCTATAACCTTCTGGCAGGCGGTTGCAATCGTGGTCCTGGCAAAGATACTCTTCGGTGGATTCGGATGGAAACACGGAGATCAGCGCTTTCCGCACAGCGGAAGATTGCCCTGGCATAGATCAGGAGCGACAGAAGGGTTACCGGAAGAAGCGCGGAAGAACGGTGCGCAGTACCGCAGGTTCTGGGATGAAGAGGGACGTGAAGCCTTTGGGGCTTACCTGGAGAGGAGCAAGAAGAATATCGATTCTCCATAGAAGAGCGGTAAACTCCCGCCGGCGGGAGTTTACCGGTCGAGGTGCATTACCCCTTTCTCCCGAGAGGGGTGATCTTTTTTTGTAGACAGGGTGTTCCCGCTGGGTATACTGTATATCATCTACTATTGCCAGTAAAAACAATTTGATGAGTATGCGAATTATATATTTTCTCCCCGCGATACTGTTCCTCTTTCTGATTGAGTCGTGCACCATCTGGAATGCAAAGGATTGGGGGCGGTTACGGGACAGGCAATTCTCCTTTCAGCAGTTCACCTATTATGAAAAGGGGGGTCAGCGAGAGCAGGCATGTGCCTTTATCAAACGCTTTCCTGTGGCACCGATATTGAAGGGCCTTGCCCGCCGCTATGCTCTTACCATTGACTGTTCTGAGTTCGAAAACTTCACCTCGTCAGGGGATTGCTCGCAGATAGCAGTCTTCGGCATTCTCTCGAATGAGGAATTTAGCTGGAAAAGTGAAGACCCGCAGCGGAACACGGTGGAGCTCGAATACCGGGTAGTACTCGATGCAGATCTCTCTTTTTCGGGGATTCGGTATAAGCTGATGCTTAAAACGGATAATGTGACTCGCGCCCTGTACATCGATTTCGTTTCGGATGAGAGAGCGGTTCTGAGGAGTATTTTTGCGAAGCTGGGATTTGCCCCTGATGACTGTGATCTGGCACAGAAAGATACGTCAGTGAAACGGCATTCAGAACCGTACGATGATCCCGGTGAGAGGGAGAGAGCGGAGAGAAGAATCAGAGAAAGCATCGATCGTCATATGCGTCGGCTCGCACCGGAACAGCGGAAGAAGTTTCGAGAGGAGCTTATAGATCACCTCAAGAAGGATAAGCGATAGATGGTTGTTGACAGCATGTTCTTAAGACCGGGATGTACGCCGGGCGGCAGGATGCGTATTCTGTAAAAACCCTTGACAAAAAGCGGCGTGATATGAAATATGATGAATCTTCAGGAGACTGGTAGCAATTCCGTGTTGTACTCACTGAGGACGCGTGCTATGCTTTATGGATTTTGAAAGAGGAAATATCGGCTATTTTTTAGCCTTCATGATTGTCGGCGGCATCCTGGGTTCAGCATTTGGCACCCTGATTGCAAAGATATTTCCTTCGCTCTCAATCATTAAAGCAAATTTAACTGCACCTCTGGGATTCAGCCTTGAGATTATAAGTTTCAGCATCAGGTTGAACATCGCCGCAATACTGGGTATTGTTGCCGGAATCATTGTTTTTAAGAGGGTATAAATTTCCGTAGTTGCGGAAAAGGTCGCACCTGCGACTATCACGTACACAGTGTTTCCCCGCGGGAAGAAAGTGGAACGCGTGTACAGAGAGCTAAATCGGCAGAGCCGATTGACGCCTTCCGTGTTGTGGTGTAATAAGTGGAACAGATGAATACTATCACATTCCCGTGAGGGTGCGTTCTGTGTTCGAATCTTCACTTCCCGTGCGGTTCTGCTGGAAAAATGTATCTTAATGAGCGATTCGAGAAAGCTGAATGGGTTTAAAAACGGATGAAATTTATTCAGTTTGCTTGATTATAAAAGAGGGGCAACTTCGTCTGATGATGCTTTTGAAGTTCCCTGAATATTTTCAATAGGTGAGGGGGTACCATAATTGTCAGTAGTATCAATGAAATCTCTCCTTGAATCAGGTGTTCATTTTGGGCATCAAACGAGAAGATGGAATCCCAAAATGGCACAGTTTATATTCACTTCACGTAATGGGATTCACATTATTGATCTGCAGAAGACCATGCAGCGCTTGAGAGTTGCCTATAACATGGTGAAGGAGATCGCCGAGAATGGTGGCAAGATCCTCTTTGTCGGTACGAAAAAGCAGGCACAGACTGCCGTGGTCGAGCACGCAACGAGATGTGGCATGTTCTATGTTGCTGAGCGATGGCTCGGAGGTCTTATGACCAACTTCGATACGGTGAGTAAATCCATACAGCGTTTGAAGGAACTTGAGAACATGCGGGAGACCAATCAGTGGGATGCCGAAACGAAGAAGGAGATTCTCGAGTTGAGCAGGGAGCTTGCGAAGAAAGAACGGGTTCTCGTCGGCATAAAAGAGATGACGAAACTTCCTGATGCCCTCTTCATTATCGATCCGAAGCGGGAGGCAATTGCTGTCAGGGAAGCGCGGAAACTCAGGATACCAATATTCGCTGTTGTCGATACCAATTGTAATCCCGATGAGATTGATTATCCTATACCTGGAAATGATGACGCTATTCGGGCGATAGCACTCTTTCTCGAGCTTATGGCAAATGCAGTTCTTGAAGGGCAATCAGCCGGGCAGGTTGAGGAGATCGAAGAGGAGGCGCTGGAAGAAGCAGCCGGTGGAGATGAACTGGAAGAGGAAGGAGCAGAAACCGTTGAAGCGGTTAAGGAAGAGGAGGGAGCAGTTGCTATATCTGCGCCTGACGGTGATGACAGTGAGGTGGAGACCGCTGCGGTGACCGGCACGGACACTGCGGAGATTTCCGAAAAAGAGAGTCAGGAAGCACAGACCGCCGATGAGACTCCTTCCGAGGATGCTGATGCTCCTGAAGACAAGAATAAATATGAAGAAGAGTATGGTGATATCGATGAGAAGGATACCTGGTGATACTTCATCAGGACACAGAAAGCGATTCTCATAATACTCAGTTGTTTCGTTGTGGGAGGCAGAGAAGGCGACGTACCGTTCGCTTTTGATACAATTTCTTTATGAGAGGTGAAAATTGGAAGTTTCAACTGAATTAATCAAGGAATTGAGAGAGAGAACACAAGCTGGGGTGCTCGATTGCAAGAAGGCGCTGGTTGAGTGTAAAGGGGATCTTGACAAGTCTGCTGAGCTCTTGAGAAAAAGGGGCCTCGCTGCAGCCAGCAAAAAATCGGGGAGAACGGCGTCCGAAGGGGTAATTGCATCATATATTCACAGTAACGCAAAAATAGGAGTTTTGCTGGAGCTCAACTGTGAAACCGATTTTGTTGCCAAGAACGAGGATTTCAGAGAGCTCTCCAAGGATATCTGTATGCAGATAGCAGCTTCAAATCCCCTGTATATCGATATTGATAATGTTCCTCAAGAGGAGATTGACAAGGAGAAGGAGATCTATCGGGAGCAGCTGAAAGATTCTGGCAAGCCGGATAATGTGATCGAAAAAATTATTGAGGGAAAACTGAAAAAATATTATGCTGAAGTATGTCTTCTTGAACAGCAGTATATAAAGGATTCATCCCTTACTGTTCAGGATCTCATAAAGAATAAAATTGCTACCTATGGCGAGAACATCACCGTGGGGCGATTTATCCGATACCAGATCGGCGAATAGCGATGAGCGAAACGGAAGGATCCCGGTTTAAGAGAATTCTGATTAAGATGAGCGGAGAAGCGCTCTCAGGCAATGATAAGTCAGGTATTAATCCGGCAGTGGTGAAGAGTATCGCCGAGGAGGTAAAGGAGGTCCACGATAGAGGCGTTGAGACAGCGCTCGTTGTCGGGGGAGGGAATATATTCCGGGGGTCCATCGGCGAGAAGCTCGGCATGGACAGAGGTACCGGTGACTATATGGGAATGCTCGCGACGGTAATAAATGCGCTGGCAATTCAGGATTCTCTCGAGAAAAGCGGTGTCCCGACAAGAGTAATGACTGCTCTCGAGATGAGCGCCGTTGCTGAGCCCTACATCCGGAGGAGAGCGGTGCGGCACCTCGAGAAGGGCAGAGTGGTTATTCTGTCAGGGGGAACCGGGAATCCCTATTTCACGACAGATACCGCTGCGAGCCTTCGTGCCGTTGAGATTGATGCAGATGTGTTGCTTAAGGCGACGAGAGTGGATGGTGTGTATGACGAGGATCCCGAGAAAAATGATAAAGCCAATAAAATCGACGACATCCGTTATATTGACGTGGTAAAACGGGAGCTCCGGATTATGGACCTGACGGCAATTACACTCTGCATGGATAACGGATTGCCGATTATTGTCTTTAATCTTTTCGAGAAAGATTCCATTCTAAAGATCATCTCCGGTGAACGCATCGGAACGATAATTCATTGATTGGGTTGAACAGTTGTCGCAGTGCCGTAGGCCATCGGTCTGCATATGAGGAAGGGGGTAGCATGGGTAGTATGGTCGAGGATATTGTCGAGGATGTCGAAGAGAGGATGCAGAAGAGTATTAAGAATCTCGAGAGAGAGTTTGCTCTGATACGAACCGGCCGGGCCAATCCCGCACTCTTTGAGGGAATCAGGGTTGACGTATATGACACGCAAATGCCCTTGAATCAGCTGGCCACGATATCCTGTCCCGAGCCGCGCCTGGTTGTCATACAGCCCTGGGATAGGAGCAATCTCGCCGATATAGAAAAGGCAATCCTGAAGTCAGATTTATCGTTGAATCCGAACAATGACGGCAATCTCATACGGATACCTATTCCTGACCTGACTGAAGAGCGGCGAAAGGAGTATGTAAAACTTGCAAAGCAGAAGGCTGAAGAGTGCAGGATCGCTATCAGGAATGTCCGTCGGGATGGGAATGATATGGTAAAGGATCTGGAAAAGGAGAAGGAGATATCGGAGGATGAATCCAAAACGGTAATTGCTCAGATCCAGAAGATAACGGATGCGCATATCGATGAGGTACAGAAGCTCACCGACAATAAGGAAAGGGAGATACTCAGCATTTAAGGGGCGCTCTTCTGGCGGGGATGAACGACGGGTAGTATCTCAAGGTGTCTCGGCAGCAATGGCAATGAAGGACTATAAGCGTTTAATTGACCCGAAAAAAATTCCGGACCATGTGGCGATTATCATGGATGGAAACGGACGATGGGCGAAAAGCAGATCCCTGCCGCGAATAGAGGGACATCGCATGGGGTCCGAGGTCATTGAACCGCTCATGGATGCTGCGCTCTCCCTCGGAATTAAGGTTATCTCTCTTTATGCCTTCTCCACGGAAAACTGGGCACGACCCCGAGCCGAGATACAGGGGCTGTGGAATCTCATGGAGTCGTTTTTCACATCGAAGATTGAGAAGATAAAAGAACGAGGCATACGAATCAAACATTCGGGGAGCTTGAAGGACCTGCCGGCGTCATCACAACGAATCGTAACCAATGCTATTGAAGAGACGAAACACAACAAAAAGATTGTTTTGAACTTCTGTCTGAACTACGGTGGCCGTCAGGAGATTGTTCATGCAGTAAACCGCTGGCTCGAGAAGAGGCGTTCGAGCGAAAAGGTCACGCTCAAAAAGCTGAGCGCACATCTCTATACTGCTGACTTGCCGGACGTCGATCTGTTGATACGTACAAGCGGTGAATACAGGATTAGCAATTTCCTGCTCTGGCAATCAGCCTATGCAGAGTTCATTTTTCTCAAGGTGTTGTGGCCCGATTTTAAACCGTATCATCTCTATAAGTCGGTCTATGAGTATCAGCAAAGAGAAAGGAGATTCGGAAGTATATGAGAGACAGGACAAGAGAGACGCTCGTGAGGATACTAACCGCTGTCATCGCCCTGCCTGTATACCTTTTCTTATTGTACACCGATGCAGTATACTCAATTCCGGTGCTTATTGTTTCGCTGATTGTAAGCATCATCTGTCTCTACGAATATTATCAGATTTCTGATCGTGGCGATGAGGGGCGACCGTTGATCGGTTTCGGGATTGCCTGTGGTATTCTCGTGAATATCGTTATGTATATGTATGCCTTCGGAAAGGTTTATGGATATCATCGATATATCATGCCATTTGATGCGAGAGTAATCTTTGCGCTCATCGCCCTCTTTATCGCGGTGATTGTATTTGTGCAGCTTTTCACCCGGCCCTTGCGTGGTGGTATTTATTCTCTTGCGGTGACGGTCTTCGGAATTATTTATATCGTTTTTGCTTTTTCGCATATTATTTTAATGAAAGCGTTGAAAGACGGTTTTTACTATATTCTGTTACTGAATATTGTGGTCATGCTCAATGATGTTGGAGCTTATTTCGGCGGTGTATTTTTCGGGAAACACAAGAGCGGCTTTCCTGCATCACCCAATAAATCCTGGGAAGGGTATTTCTCAGGAATGCTCTTCAGCATACTCTCCATGATCATTACCTCTCAGGTATATCATGCCTTCTTCGGAAAGGATCTCTTCACCATGATAGAAGCTGCGGTTCTCGGTATCGTCCTCAGCATTCTCGGTCACGCGGGTGATCTCGTTGAGTCAGCTATCAAGCGTGATGGTTCTATCAAAGATTCTGGCTCGATTATTCCCGGTCACGGAGGCATGTGGGATGTTTTCGACGCACTGATACTCGCCTTCCCGATATTTTACTATTATCTGGTGATGAAGGGTGTACAGTAAAAATGTCCCGTCATGCGAAACGGATATCCTGCGGCACGGCATTGAAACAATGTTCGGTGATGAGAACGGGTTTTTAAACGTATATCAATACTTTATCTAATACAGTCAGCAGGTGATGTCCATTTTCACGACAGTTCTCGGTTCAACCGGATCTATTGGCATTACAACACTCAAGGTGTTGCGCATGCTGAAGGGGGAATTTCGCGTTTATGGATTATCCTGCCGGAGGAATCTGGCGCTCCTGGAGAAACAGATTGAGGAGTTCTCTCCCCGGGCTGTTGCTGTTGAATCGCGCGAGGCCGTTCGGTCGGAACACTTCGAAGATCTTAAAAAGCGATTTTCCCGCATCGAGTTTCTCGTCGGCGAGCAGGGCATCGAAGAGCTCGCCGGCCGCCAGGTTGATATTCTTGTCTCCGCTATTGTTGGAGCAGCTGGATTGAAGCCCACTGTTGCTGCGGTGCCACATGTGCGAAGAATTGCCCTGGCGAATAAGGAGACGCTGGTCATGGCGGGGTCTGCCTTCATCGAACGGGTGCGTGAGCACCATGTCGAGCTCATGCCGGTGGATAGCGAACATAGCGCGCTCTTTTCACTTATCGGGAATATCAATCGGGCAGATATCGCCAGGTTAATCCTTACGGCATCGGGAGGGAGCCTGCGAGACAGGTCGGTTGAGGAGCTTGCTGCAGTCACGCCGGAGGAAGCACTGGCACATCCGAACTGGGAGATGGGGGATAAAATAACCATTGACTCGGCCACCATGATGAACAAGGGATTCGAAGTTATAGAAGCGCATCATCTCTTTGGAATTGACTACGACCGGATCGATGTTATCATACACCCTGAGAGCATTGTCCATTCGATGGTGGAGACACGGGATGGAGCACTCTTTGCCCATATGGGTGTTACCGATATGGCGCATCCGATCCTCTACGCGCTCCTCTATCCTGAACGGCGGGTGAATCCCTTCGGAAGGCTTGAGCTTGAGAAGGTGCGGCAACTGCAGTTTGTTCCTTTCGACGATCACAGGTATCCGGCACTTCAGCTCTGTATCGATGCCGGCAAGGCGGGGGGTACCATGCCGACAGTGTTGAACGCTGCGAACGAGATAGCTGTTGATGCCTTTCTCGAGAAGCGGCTCGTATTCACCGATATCGTAAAAGTGGTTGAAAAAACCACCTCGGTTCATGAGAAAGTTGTTAATCCGGATCTGACGGCTATATTGAATGCAGATAGCTGGGCCCGGGAAAAAGCACAAAAAGTAATAAGGGGTTTATAATGGTTACGGTCACATATATTCTCGCAACAGTGGTGCTCCTGGGGCTCTGCATATTCGTCCATGAGCTCGGGCATCTCCTCGGTGGAAAGATGGTCGGCATCAAAGCTGAAGTTTTTTCAATAGGGTATGGCAAGGGCATTCTCAAGAAAAAAATCGGAGACACCACCTATCAGATAACTCTTATCCCTTTCGGGGGATATTGTAAATTCTACGGAGAGGACCCTTCAGAAGAGAGGAAAGGGGAATCGCATGAATTTCTTTCCGCTCCTCCGTTGAAGCGTATCGTCGTCGTTGCCATGGGACCCCTCTTTAACCTCTTCTTCGGTATTCTGCTCTTCTTTATGATGAACCTGATTGGCTATTCGGTAGAGACCAACAAGGTGTTCATCCCCGACTTCTTCAAATCGGGTGAATATGTTTCACCGGCATATCAAGCGGGAATCCGAACGGGAGATCAAATTGTTCGGATTGATGACGAGCGTATTGAGAGCTTCTCCGACATTCAGACAGGTATCATCTTCTCCGGGGGGGAGACACTGAGTATTACCGTTCGCCGGGGTGATAGTGAGAAGACTGTTGAAGTGACGCCGGAAAAATATACCGATACCGGATACTACACCATCGGTGTGATGCCCTACGGCGAGCGGATTCTGGTTATCGGGACACTCAAGGGTGATGTTGCTGCGAAGGGAGGAGTCGAGCAGTTCGATGAGATAAAAGCGGTGGATGGACGTATTATCACCACACCGGCAGAATTTACCGACTACATACGAAAACGGGGGGGCTCGGAGATCGCACTGACCATAGTGAGGAGGGGAGAGGAGATTGTTCGGAAGGTTACCCCCCGATTCAGAGAAGAGATCGAGATAGAGCATTTTGAGGATGGACGATTCAGAGGTGAGAAATTCGATATACGAATCAACAACCCTGATACGATTACCTTGATGAAGAATGCAATCGGCAAAGGGAAGGTCAGGGTTAACAATCGGATTGTTACATCCTATGCGGACTTTATTCGCGTGATACGTGAGCATCGGAATCAAACCATTAAACTGGAAAATTCCGCAGGTACCTTTTATGGCACCGTTGCCTACCGGCGGTATGGGTTTATTGGCGTAGAAACAGCGATTGCACCTGAGATGGTTTTTCTCCGGAGTGGATTGATCAATGGATTTGCACGAGCGATTGTCGAACCCTTTGAGTTTATTCTCGTCAACCTGCGGGGGCTCGGGATGCTGATCTCCGGTGAGCTCGATGTGCGGCAGAATCTCTCAGGTCCGATCAGGATTGCAAAGATAGCCGGCGACACCGCTCATTATCGGGGAGTTTCAGCTTTCATTGTTCTCATGGCGAAGATCTCCATTATCCTGATGGTGATGAATCTCCTTCCCATTCCGGTGGTTGATGGCAGCTTTATTCTGTTTTTTCTCTTTGAAGCGATCAAGGGTTCTCCCATCAATCAGAAGGTAATGGAGAAAATACAGTTCGTCGGCATTATTCTCCTGATTATGCTCGGCATCTTCGTTATCTTTAATGACCTGTCCTTCTTTCCCTTTTTCCGAAATCTCTTCAACTGAGGGGAGGGATTGCCAGTATCACTCAACCGGAATATCGCTGGCACAGGTCCGGTTTCTCCCACCCCTCTTGGCGTCATAGAGGGCTTTGTCTGCCATCGCGATGAGATATGCCGGGGATGATTCACGATTGGGAATGAGAGAGGCATATCCCAGGCTGATGGTTATATTCTCGGAAACGGCGGAGCTCTCATGCGGGATGTTGAGATCTTCAACATTCCTGCGGAGCTTTTCCGAGATCATTGCTGCATCCTCTCTGCCGGTATCGGGGAGAATTATCGCGAACTCCTCACCGCCATAGCGAGCGGTGATGTCGCCAGCACGCTTGACGGTACTGTTCAATGTGCTGGCCACTCTCCTGAGACAGGTGTCTCCTGCCTGATGGCCGTACGTGTCGTTATAGTTTTTAAAGAAGTCGATATCGATCATTATCAGCGACATGCTGGTGCTGTTACGCGAGGCTCTATTCCATTCGATGGCGAGCAGGGAATCGAAATAGCGGCGATTTGAGATACCGGTCACCGCGTCTATATTGACACTGGCAAGCTTGAGGTGTAAACGTATTCGTGCAAGCAGCTCATATTTTGAGAAGGGTTTGACGAGATAGTCGTTCGCACCAACGCGAAAGCCTTCGATGAGATCGGTGACCTGATCTCGCTCGGTGAGGAGAACAATCGGCAGCTCCGAAGCGGGGTAGACGTGGCGGATCCTTCTGCACACTTCAAATCCGGAAAGGTGGGGCATCATAATATCGAGCAGTATCAGATCGGGGGTACTGCCGCTCTCGATCATGGAAACCGCCTCAGTGCCGCTCTGTGATTTCAGAACTGCATATTTTTGAACAACCAGCGTGTTAGACAGGAATTGGAGGGTGACCGGATCATCATCAACCACCATGATGGTATATGTTTCACCTGCTGATCTCGCCTCGTAGCGGCTCAGCGACGTGAAATCCCGAATTTCCTGTTGATCTCCCTTGAGGAGATCCTGCTTTACACGTGCTCGGTGCTCTCCTCTTTCAGGAGTCTCGGTGTGAATCGTATCATGGGAAAGTGGCAGTGTGAAGGAGAAGCGGGATCCTTTCCCGACTTCTGATTCGACTGTTATCCTCCCTCCGAGAAGCTCTACAAGCTGTTTAGTGATGGTCAGCCCGATTCCGGTCTCGCTGTAAATACGCAGGGGTGGGCTTTCAGATTCTTCGAAGGCGTCGAAGATGCTGTTCATCCGGTGTCGAGGGATACCGTTTCCGGTATCCGCTACCGAAATCTCAAGGGAGTCGGGAGGAACACCTGTAAGAACCGCTGCTGATATTTCTACCCTTCCTGATTCGGTGAAGGTTATCGCATTGCCGATGAGATTGAACAGAATCTGCTGGAGCCGGCGTTCATCAGCGATGACGAGAGGAGTGTCGATCGGGATGCGATTGTCTATCTCTAAATCTTTGTCTCCGACGAGGGGTTGTGAAAGCTCGATAATAACATCGGTAACCGATTTTATGTCCATTGATTTGAGATTAAGTTCGATATCCCGATTCTTGATTTTTGAGAAATCGAGAATATTATTCACGAAGTGGGAGAGCCGCTTGGCGCTGGCTACCATGAGGTGAAGATCACGCGTGACCTTGCGCGGGAGTGTGCCGGAAACGCCCTCCACCAGCGATTCGGCGATTCCGATGAGATTGTTCAGGGGAACGCGTATCTGCTGGGAGATTGTTGTCAGGAACTCGTCCTGGAGCTTGTTCTGTGATCTGATTTGTACGCTCATTTCCTCGACCGCCGTGAGAGCTGTTGAAAAGGTAGAGGAGAGAGCACAAGTGTGCGAAAGCGTGAATGCCAACAGGCCGAACGAGGTATACATGCCGGTGTGAATGATGCCAATATTCACCAGGATATCATTGAGGGCTGTTATACCGAGGAGGGAGAATCCTATAAGGAGGATACCAGCGCCTCCCTGTTGATGCCTGTATGCTTGAGATAAAACGAAGATGCCGTAGAATATTGAAATTATTGCGATGATCAGAGATATGATAAGCAGTTGGCTGAACCAGAGGACCGGTGTGAAAAGCACAACAATACTGATAACGACTCCATATATCTGAAGAAATCGGACCACCGTTTTCGAGATCTCACGGGGATAGCGTTCAAGGAAAAAGAGGGGGAAAAAGATCAAGAGCAGATAGAGGATAAGGTGCTGTATCTTTAACTGCCATCCATAGGGGAAGCCGGGAACGAGCTTTAGAAAGAGTACCTCACTGGTGAGTGTGATGCTCAGCGCAGCGAGAAGGCAGATGATTCCGAAGGTGCGAATGAAAAGTTCCTTCCTTCTCGGAATAAAGAGGAGGAGATGAAATATGCCCAGCATGAAGAGAGCACTGAAAAAAAACAGATCGAAGGCGATATGTCTTTCTCGATAATTCATTATCTGCTCTCTGGTGCCGAGCATGAGAGGCGAAAGCACACCCCCCCTGTTATGATGATAATTTGATACCTGCAGGATAATCTCTATGCGATCCTCATCGGGCTGAAAATAAGCTGATTGAGGCTGTGCCCTGGGCGTCATGTCTCCCCGGTATTTGCCGATTGTTCCGCAGTTGAGGAGGGGTGTGCCATTTACAAAGATTTTATATGCACTTCCGATGATCGGGATACGAATGCCGAGTTGCTGCTTTTTAACATCGGGTGCCTCTACAGTCAATCTGAATGTCGCGTATCCGTATACGGAGAGAGATCTCCCGTTGATCCTGTAGCCATTCCAGGCGCGCGGGAGATCGATGAGGCTGCTCTTTGATGGATTAAGGACTTGAAAGTCCTCCGGATCGAGAAACATTTCCCAGTACAATTCCCACTCGCCATTCAGAGTGAGAGGACCGTTCAGAAGAATATCGCGCTGAGATAAGTTGAGGATGCCGTTCCGTGCAATCGGAGAGCGGTAACAGGTATCACACGATGTCCAGGAACATACAAGTGCGATCAGGATCAGTCCTATGTGAAAATCGATCTTGAACATTGTTCTCAATCGTAATGATTACCTTGTGCTGCCGATGTGAAAATCGCAACCCGACAGTATACAGAATGTGAGGAATAGCAAAGATGCTTCGCAATTCCGCGACTTTAAAACACAGAGATAACACAACAACACCGTGACAGAACATAGAGAGGATTCAGTAAGGGCGACTGCTCACTATCTATGTATTGCAAGTATCTGTCTTCGGTCGAAAGCCCTTTTCGCTCCTTCACCTGCTCTGTATGTAGCTCTCTTCTCTATCTATAAACGTGTATTCGATTGTAAAATTGTTACGAGTATTTACTCATGCTGGCTTCTGCTGCATATTAGAGAGGGGGGATATTTTTACAAGTATTTTAACATTTTATTTATGCTATTATTCCCGCTCGTTTTTTTGTTGTTTATTTCACCCGGAATATGAAGGTGTATTCCGTATTTCCGGAAAAGACCGGTTGCGGTAGGAGTCGGAAAAGAGGGCTGAGCAGATATCAAAATGCTTGAACAGTGTGTGGGGATATGGTATCTTCTTGACATTCCTCTTGTGAGGATTCTTGGTATCGCCATACAAAATTTTAACGGTTTATGAGATGATCAAACGGAGAGAAACGAAACCGGTCAGGGTGCGCAATCTGATGATTGGAGGGGGCGCTCCTGTGTCAATACAGTCAATGACAAGTGTTCCGCTTGAAGATGTTGATGGAACACTCAATCAGATAGAGCGCCTTGTGGGGGAGGGTGCAGAACTGGTCAGGGTTGCGGTGAGAACGGAGAAGTCGATTCCCTTTCTCAGGGAAATTCGTTCCGCTGTTGATATCCCTCTCTGTGCTGATGTGCACTTCAATTATCGTATTGCTCTCGCTGCAATTCTTCTGGGTATTGACAAGATACGTATTAATCCCGGAACGCTCGGGAATCCTGAAGAGGTCATGGAGGTTGTGCGGGCGGCACGGGATCACGGGGTTCCCATCAGGATTGGTGTCAACAGCGGTTCAGTTGATCTGAAAAAATACGGTGCAGTTACTCCGGAAACGCTCGTTCAATCGGCGATGGACCATATTCGAATTCTTGAGGAGAATGACTTTCGGGAGATGGTCATATCGATAAAATCCTCCGATGTTTTTCAAACGATTGAAGCGAATAGATTATTTGCTCGTTCAAGCAATTACCCCCTGCATATCGGATTGACCGAAGCGGGTTTCGGGATGAACTGCGTGATACAGAGCTCCGTTGTTGTCGGGCACCTGCTCATTGAAGGGATCGGCGATACCGTTCGGATTTCTATGACCGGTGATCCCGTCGAGGAGGTTCGCGTTGCGCGGTTTCTGCTTGAATCCATCGGTTTGAGAACATCTGCATACCGGATCATCTCCTGTCCAACCTGCGGAAGAACCGATCCCGCATTGGACATACTTGCCCTCGCTCAGGAAGTGGATTCGGAGATGATCAGATTCATCGAGCAGCTGCAAGCACTCGGCAGGACGATGACTATCGCCGTCATGGGTTGTGAGGTGAATGGCCCCGGGGAAGCCGCTCATGCCGATCTCGGCCTCGCGGGGGCGAGAGAAGGGAAGCTCCTGCTCTTTGCACGGGGAAAGAAGCTGAGAAGGGTCAGTGCCGGGGAGGCGGTTACGGCTCTTATGAATGAGGCGCAGAAAATAATCGATAGCTGGAAACGAGACCGATGAATGATGCCGTGAAAGCAGGGAGAGACTCCTTCCTTCGGATAGAGGAGGGGGTCTATAACATCGGTGTGTCCGAGCCCGCTATTCGCGATGCGATGAGTCGAATAACCGATCGTGCAATAATCGCTGACTATCTCTATCATTCATTTCCTGTGCATTCTGTTTCGCTTGCGGGCGTATCTATTGGGAAGAGGCTCGTGACCCTTGAGGAATTTGAGAGATTCGTTGCTGCTACCGGTTATCGCACTGACGCCGAACGTGAAGGGTGGGGCTGGATATGGGATAACGCCTGGGTGAAGCGTGATAATGTCAGCTGGCGAAAGCCCTTCGGGGACGCCGTCGATACGGAGTACGGGGAGTATAAGGGGATAGTTCCGGTACTGCAGGTAACCTGGAACGACTGTGTCGCCTACTGTGCCTGGGTTTCTTCCCTTTCGTCGATGCGAGCGAGACTCCCGACCGAGTTTGAATGGGAGGTCTTTGCCGGCAAGTGCGGAGTGGAGAGCCTGAAAACCTTCGAGGAGGGGGTACAGAAGCCGGGCAGCTCTCTCGAATATATGCACCGGATGCTTGAGCTCCTCAGGGTGAATGGAGCAGTGTTGCCGGGTATTGTGTGGGAGTGGTGTGATGACTGGTTTGACCGGTACCCTGGCGGTGTTCACAACGATGAGTTTGGCTCAGTGTATAAGGTTCTTCGGGGAGGCTCACTGCTGAGTCATCCCGCACAGCGGACAAGGGAGTACCGTTTTCGGAGATGTCCCACCGCGCGGAGCGCTTACTACGGGTTTCGCCTGGTTATTGAATAGCACTATTCTCGCACACCGGTCCCGATGGTTTCAAGCATGAATTTTCGGAACTCGCTGTAATCTATCTTCATCGATTCCATGAGTCCGAGCTTCTTGTACTGCAGCATTCCCTCGCCGACCGCGGCGAAGAGGAATGAGAGCAGCTTCGGATCGATATTTCTGAAATAGCCTTCCTCAATGCATGAGTTGATGAGCTCACAGGTGATGTCGGTGAGTTCGTTCATACGGTGGGCAATCTCGCTTCTCGTTGCGTTCTTTTCGGAATCGTATGCCGCTTTAAATTCCATCAGAATATTGTAGTAATCCCGATGCTCATAGAAGAATTCAATATAGGAATCGAATATCGATACGAGCTTCTGAAGGGGATTCTCCTTCCCATTCATGGCTGTCCTGAACTTGTTTACCAGAATGTCAATTGCTTCAAAGCAGATTGTCTTGTAAATGTCCTTTTTGTTGTGAAAGTGAAAGTATATTGCGCCGGTGGTGAGCCGCGCCCTGGAGGCAATCGCACGTATCGAGATCCCGTTATAGCCGTATTTGAGGAAGAGCTTGCGAGCGGTTTGCAGTATCTTTTCTCTATTATTCTTTCGCATATTTACATCGCGTACAGGTTTTCGAAAAACATAACGCCGTTATGTTGGATGTCAAGTAAAATTAGTGCTTTCGGGCAGAGCGATGTATAAAAAAATATTGACAATCGGCCAGAGGTACCCGTGATAATCTGAGTACGTTCAGAAGTGGACGTATCATAATAACGGCTCCCATAAGAGGAGCGGTCGGGTGACAGGCTGCCGAGAGAGGCATTTGACTTCCATGGAGAGGGAGCACCGAACAGAACGCAGAATAGATTCGCTTCCCTGCTCGCAGGAGATAGTTGATGTAGCCGATGGTGTTATTGAACGATGGCATCGTCATGAGCGTGCTATTTTCTCGATTGATGATGCGATGAGGCTGCTGCTCACCCGTAGCGATGATCATCTCCTTCAGCTTATTGAACAACTCGCTGTTGTGAATACGACGCAATGGCATGAAGAAGATAAAGCGCGGGATGTCGATGCCACCGATACCGGTATAGCGACAATCAAGCGGGTTATTGACCGGCTGAACGCCAGGCGGGTAGCGACCGTCGAGGAGATCGATGAGGGATTCGTTCGTCACCTGCCACTGAACGAGGGCGCTCCGCTGAACACCGAAACGCCGGGAAGCGTTGTTGACCGCCTCACCATTCTCTGCCTCAAGCACTTTCACATGTCCCTTGAGGCGAGCAGAGAAGATGCTCCTGAAGAGCACCGACAGCGGTGCGCCGGCACGGTTGCGCTGATTGAGAAGCAGAAGAGCGATCTTATGAGCGCCTATGATACATTCATCGAGGACGTTGGCGCAGGGAATCGGCGTTTTGCCCGATACCGACAGTTCAAGATGTACAATGATCCTGATCTCAATCCCGTACTCTATCGGAAAAAAGGTGATCACCGGGAAGAATAATGAAAAGAGGAAATATCACAGTACTGACGGCACTGGTGTAAAGATACTCATCATTCAGTTTCGTCCTGCCGGTGATGTACTCCTGCTGACTCCTGTTGTTGAGCTGCTGAAGGAAGCAGTTCCGGATGCCGAAATACACTTTCTGGTGAATGAGAAGGAGTCACAGCTCATCGAGCATTTTCCGCTCATCGATACAATCATTCCAGTCAGAAAGATTCCCCGAAGAGGTCTCAATTTCTTGAGATATATTGCAGCGACCATGCAATTGATGCTGAGAGTGCGGAGAGCGCGATTTGATATTGTCATCGATTTCATCGGTAATCCCCGGTCTGCACAGATAACATTCCTCAGTAGAGCGAAAATGCGAGTCGGGAGAAGGGTCGGTTTGCGGAGCCTGGCGTATAATCGAAGGGTGCCCCGGCCGCCGGAGCAGATGAATACGGTCTTGAAACGCATCAATCATCTCGCACCTCTGGGAATCGAATCTGCATATCGGCCGCCCCGGCTGTATCTCTCCGAACACGATAAAAAGTTCGCGAAGGGCTATGTCAGTTCTCTGGATACAGATGATTCCAGACCTCTTGTCTTTCTCGCGCCGAACAGCCCCCGGCCGGCACGGCGCTGGAAGGCGGAATCGTTCATGGCGGTGGGGAAACAGCTTGTCCAAGAATACGGCGCGAAGGTGCTCCTCGCCTGGGGGCCGGGAGAGGAGGAGTACACGAAGCGGATTCGCGACGGCATCGGCGGTGATGCCGAGATGATACCGCTGACGAATCTCACCGGGATGGCCGCGATAATCTCACATGCCGATCTCATGATCACCAACTGCAGCGGAACCAAACATATTGCCAATGCCCTCGGCGTGCGGACCATTACGATATACGGCCCGACCAGTCCCCTGGTATGGAATGATCCCGATTGGGAGAGAAATCCGGTGCTCGTTGCGGATATTCCCTGTATACGGTGTGAGCGGCGGGTCTGCCCCCTTGACGTTCACCGCTGCATGGAGGCGGTGACTCCGGACATGGTCATGCATGAGGTCGGGAAACTGCTCGGCGCTTCGCGCTGATGCGGAATCACCATGCAGCGGATGAGGCAAAAGGGGCTTGACTGCTGCAGGTATATCATACTACAATCGGGCGATGAGCTGATTGGAGAGCGTGAATCGCGCCCATGCGTTTGCACTTCACTCGGCTCTTCGGTTCAGCACACCTCCGGAAACCATATGACGTCCGGTTGAGGCAGGCTGTGATGAACTACAAGACGACAGGAGGGTACAATGCAAAAAGTAAGGCTGTTCGTTGTAGCGATGCTGACGGTGTGTATGGCATCTGTTGTTTACGCTGAGAAGAAGACTTTTACCATTATACATACGAATGATCTGCACTCCCATTTATTGGGATTCTCTCCGAATATCGACTATACCCCTTTCAGGATCAATGACGATAAAACCGTTGGCGGGTGGGCGCGGATCCAGACAGTGTTCCGGGATATTCGGAAGGAGCGGGACAACCCGGTCCTGACGCTCGATGCCGGTGATTTCACCATGGGTTCTCTCTTCCATATGATAACCCGCGAGGAAGCGGTCGAGCTGAAGCTGATGAGAGCAATGAAATTCGACGTAACGTGTCTCGGAAATCACGAGTTCGATCTCATGCCGCCGGGGCTTGCAAGAATACTCAATGCCGCCTATAAGAACGGGGAATTGCCGCAGATCGTCCTCGCCAATGCCCGCTTTGACGCCGAGAAGGATAAGGACGATACCCTCGAAGCGGTTTTCAAGCGTGGCATTGTCAAGCCCTATACGATACTCGAGCGCGATGGCGTCCGCTTCGGGATTTACGGCGTTCTGGGCAAGGAAGCCGCCGAGGATGCACCCTTCGCCTCACCGATGAAGTTCGATGATATTGTCGAAACGTCGAAGAAGATGGTGAAGCTCCTCAGGGAGAAGGAGAAGGTTGATATGGTCATCTGCCTCTCGCACAGCGGACTTTGGGATGATAAATCCAAATCCGAAGACGAGATCATGGCGAAGGAGGTCGATGGCATCGATATCATCATCAGCGGCCACACCCATACGAAGGTCATGGAGCCGATTGTGGTCAATGACACCATCATCGTGCAGGCATGGGAGTACGGAAAGCATGTCGGCGTTCTGGATTTCACCATTGAGAAGGGGAACATCGAGATCAAGAAATACCGTATCGTTGAAATCGATGATACCATCAAGGGGGATGCGAAGATCAACAACATGATACTGGCAGCAATAGACACCATCAATGAGACGGTGTTGAACGCCTACAATCTGAGCTTCAAGCAGGTTATCGCGAAGACCAGGTTCGATATGAGAATAGAGGAGGATGAATGCAACCTGGGGAATATGATAGCCGATTCCATGCGCTGGTACGTCAACCGGTACGATTACGATGAGAAGGATCCGGTCACGAAGGTTGTCATCGCCATTGAGTCGCGTGGCTTGATACGGGACGATCTCCTCAAGGGGAAAACCGGAGATGTCGCCGTCTGTGATCTCTTCAGGACTTTACCTCTCGGTATCGGCATGGATGACACGATGTGCTATCCCATCGTGACCATGTACGTTTACGGCCAGGAGATAAAGAAAGCGCTTGAGATCCTCACGAGCGTCTACCCGCTCAAAGGCTCCAGCTATTTTATACAGCTATCCGGTTTAAAGTTCACCTATAACCCGAACCGGATGATATTCGACCGGGTCACCGAGATCTGGCTGGGCGATGAGGAGAGCGGCTACGAGCTGCTCGACTACTCCGATTCCAACAAGCAGCTCTACCGCATTGCCGCGAACATCTACAACTCGACCTTCCTGAAGGTGATCGGCAGCTTCACCATGAATATCCTGGACATCGTGCCGAAAGACCGGCAGGGGAATCCCATCAAGGATCTCAAAGAGGTCAGGGTCGATATGGATAAGGATACGCCCGGCATACAGGAGCTCAAGGAGTGGATCGGCCTCATGGAATACGTGCAGAGCTTCGAGGATATCGACGGCGATGGCCTCCCTGATATACCGGACAAATACAAGGGGAAGCTCGGGAGAATCGTGAAACAGGCGAGCTGGAATCCGGTATCCCTCCTCTCGCGAGGAACCTGTCTCACCTGGATCGGCTTCGCGATATTTCTGGTGGTGCTGGGAATCGTCGCGATGATAGCTCGTTTCGTGATACGGCGCTTCGTCAGAGCCTGAATCGAAAGGGTTTGACTTCTATATTGTGAATGGCGAAAGAAGCCGCCTCGTTTGAGGCGGCTTCTTTTTCGGACTGAGCTTACAATATTTTCTTAACAATAAGCGAAAAGAGTCTACAGTGTAAAGTGACCGTTCTTCGGAGGTTTTTGAAAAGAAAGTTATCTTAATAAGCGTCTATTTTTGGTCTGGGAATATATCTTGACAGCGATAAATTTTTGATTAATTTCTTTTTTGGTTAAAGCAATGTCAAAAAAAAAGATAAAAGCCGTCGGAACCATCAAATTAAAAGAGCTCAATTTTATCAGAGACAGCCTGGCTAAATACAAGATGATGGTAAATTCTTCAAAGGATTACATTACCCTCATTGACAAAAATTATACGTATCAGGCTGCAAATGATGCATATCTGAAGGCACGGAATTATAAAAGAGAAGAGGTGGTTGGGAATACGGTAGCTCATGTCTGGGGACAGGATGTTTTTGATGATATTATTAAAGATAAGATAGACAGGTGCTTGCGAGGGGAAATTGTCAATTATCAATCAATATTCGAATTTGAAGAATCTGAAGTAAATTATATGAATATAACATATTATCCGTGCTATGATTTGGAGGGTAAAATCTCACATGCTGTTGTCGTATCACACAATGTGACTGAAATTAAACGAAGTGAAGAGAAGCTCAAACACCTCGCCTTTCATGATCCGTTAACCAATCTCCCGAACAGGCTGCACTTCGTAGACCGCATTATGCTTGAAATATCACATGCCAAACGCAGTGGCAACATGTTCGCACTCGTCTTTATCGACCTGGATAATTTCAAGAAAATAAATGATACCTTTGGACATCAAATGGGTGATGTCTTATTACAGAGTGTTGCGCAGAGGCTTACCAAATGTCTCAGGGAAGGCGACTCCATAACCACACGGGAAGACCATATTAAATATATTGACAAAACGGTTTGCCGGATGGGAGGTGATGAGTTCATTATCATCGTACCGGGATTACTGGACCCCAAGTTCACAAGAATTGTAGTGAACAGAATTCTTGAGATTTTCAAAGTACCATTCATTATCGATGAGCATGAATTATATATAACCTCCAGTATCGGAATAGCTTTATATCCGACGGATGGCGAGGATCCGGAAACTCTTATAAAAAATGCTGACATAGCGATGTATCGAGCAAAGGACGGGGGAAGAAACAATTATAGATTCTATTCGCCCTCCATGTCTGAATTGACGGTAGAATTAGTTAAACTAGAGAACGCTCTTCATCACGCATTGAAGCATAATGAATTTATCATTTATTATCAGCCGAAATATGATCTGTCTTCAAATGCATTGATAGCTTTAGAAGCATTGGTTCGATGGAAAAGTCACATTGACGGTGGTATAATAGCGCCGGATAAATTTATTCCGATAGCAGAAGAGACCGGTTTGATTATACCCATTGGCGAATGGGTGCTCAATACCGTATGTAAGCAAACGCAACAGTGGCACGAAAAAGGATATCCCATGCTCGGTGTTTCGGTTAATATCTCTGCGCGTCAGTTTCAAGACAGAAATCTTGTTAAAAAGATAAGAGCCATCCTGGAGGAAACCGGGATAAATCCAAATACCCTCGAATTGGAAATAACCGAAAGCACCATGATGCAAAATATTGACAGCACAATTAAGATATTGGATGAGCTGAAAAAAATAGGCATCAGCATATCGTTGGATGATTTTGGAACGGGTTATTCATCATTGAAATATATAAAAAAACTGCCGATTGACAAGCTCAAGATCGATCAGAGTTTTATCCGTTCCATGATACCTGATGACGATAACGCAGCTATTGTCGCTGCAATAATTACCATGGCAAAACAGCTGGGAATAAAGGTAATTGCAGAAGGGGTAGAAACCGAAGAACAGCTATCCTTCCTCAAAGACAAAAAATGCGATGAGGTGCAGGGGTATCTTCTCTGCCGTCCTCTGCCGCTTGCGGAATTGTTTGAGCTTCTTCGGAAACAATATAAAAAATAACCCTCTATCAACGTGCATGCCCATATATCAATTGTTTTCTAAAAAAAGTATCGACCGATAGTTATCGGTATAGAAAAAAAGTAGTTATCAAAAACTTTTTTACTTGACGAGAAATACATCTATCAGTATTTTGTTAGTTAGGCAAACTAATATAAAATCCGGCCATTACATGGAATTTGAAAATTTACTCATACAGATAACCGGGATCCTGCATCAGTCCATTCAGCGCTACAAGGAAGCGGTTATCAGGGAGAGCAGGTTCTCCGATATAACCCTCAGCCAGATCTTCTATCTCGAGGCGATATATCATCTCGGTGAGCCGACCTTCAGCGAGCTGGCCGATCATTTACAGGTGTCGAAAGCCTCGGTGACCGCGGGCGTGCAGAAGCTGATACAGAAGGGGCTTGCGGGGAAGAGGCAGTCGAGCGACGATCAGCGGGTCTTTCATCTTTATCTCACCGGGATCGGGAAAGATCTCATCGCTGCCGAGATGAAGGCATTCTCCGGCTTTGCGGAAAATATGAAGCGGGTTCTGTCAAAGAGCGAAACCGATCAGCTGGTAAAGATATTTCAGAAGATTATAGACAGGAATCGCGCATAATTTTTTTTGGATTATAAGTTAGTTTGTCAAACTAAAGAAAGAGGTATATTATGGACAGAAGAATTCTCTGGCTTCGCATCAGCTACTGGGTTGGTGCAATACTCGACGGCTTGTGGATTTTTCCAATGCTCTTCCCCGGCCTGGGCGGGATGATCTTCGGGATTGATAATTTCAATCCCGGCGGCGAATACCGGTACGCGATGGGGGTCGGAGCAGCCCTCATGCTCGGCTGGACGGTACTGCTCGTTTGGGCGGATAGAAAGCCGTTGGAGCGGCGCGGGGTGCTCCTGCTGACGGTTTTCCCGGTGATTCTCTGCCTCAATCTGGCATCAACCTATCTGTTGGTGTATGAAATCGTTCCGGCCGGCAGGGTGGTATCGGCATGGGGGCCATCACTCTGCATTGCCGTTCTCTTTCTCTATTCATATTTTAATTCAGGAAGTCTGGTACAGGAGGGGCAGTGATGCGTTTCCTCTTTGCAAAACGGTCTGTGCTGAATTACTCGATGCTCCTTTTACTCAGACCGCTTTTGGTCCTCATATGCCAGGTAGTACTCTTCTTGCTATTGTCCTCCTGGGAGAAAACATTTATCTGGTGGCCCTTTCAGATGATCCTGACAAATATCCTTTGCTTTATTGTACTCGTGCTGCTTTTAAAGAGTGAAAAGGGAAAGCTCTCCCGTATATATCTCAACCCTTTTACAGCTGGAGAGAACAGGGGGAGAATCTCCGGATTTCTGGAACGGCGCCAGTATAACTGTAACGCCCTCAATTTTGTCTATGACCTGTTTTTGGTTCTCATGATTTTTCTGGTGTTCGGTATTCCGGCCTTGAAACTGGTGAGTGTTATCGGGAACCAGATACAGGCAGAGGTCGAGTGGATGCGCTTTGCCACCCTTCCTGTTTGGGCAGTATACGGGATTACCGTATTGCTCCCCCTGACGATGCCGCTGGTTGAGGTGCCCTGGTATTTCGGCTATTTTTTCCCGAAATTGGAATCCCTCTTTTGCAGGGGGAACAGGGGTCGGACAGCTGCTCATCTCAAAGCTTTTCTCTTAACGGGAATGGTATTCTCAGTTCAACACTGTTTCATGCCATTGCTATTCAGCTGGGACTACATCGGGTGGCGATCGATTATGATGCTTCCCATTATTGTTGTTGTAGGTATCGTTATACGGGTGATACCCCGGTTAACGCCTTTTATTCTCATTATACATGGCATGATGGCTATTGAAGTTGTTCTCAAATACTGGAATGGCATATGAGTGGATTTCGATATTCGGATGCTGACTACACTAGAGTGACGGGCAGACGGCCGGCTTTTTTTCGCACATCCTATGCACGCTGGCATGTGTGACGTTGTGTCACTGTGGGCTCAATGTCTGATAAAACCGGTATGTACAAATGCGGCGGATCGCTTTAAAGGCTCCGTGTGATCTTATTGTCGCATGGGATGAATAGTTCATTTTACTGCTGTTCATGCCTGGCATTTTTCCGGTATGGCTGCCGGTATATAACGGCATGTATATTTTTTCTGATTGAGATATCGTTGCGATACCGATAGTTATCGGTTGATCATACCTGCTCGCCTGAGATTTTGATACAGAAGATCGGGATGAAATATCCCCTGAATTGCAGGTTTTCCATATTCTGCTCCACCGGTCACCACAATCAGATTTGGAAGGATGGCAGAGCAGCTCCAGTCATGAGTGTGCCCGCACAGGACGGTGAGATGACACTTCTGATGAGCACTCATCGTTTTTCGGAGAACATCACCGACCGCTTTGCAGGAGAAGTGGGGGAGCCAGTCATCGGTGCCTATCTCTCCTTCATGGAGGCATGCCTCCCTGAAGGGGGGAACGTGTGTTAGCAGGATGATGCTGCGATATTGTTGAAGAGCGCGGATAATCATCTCCTCTATAAAGCTTGCTGACTCATCGCCGAGTTCCTGCATCTTCAGGAGTCGCTCTTCCTTGTTGAGATATTTGAAATCCTCTATCTGCACGTAGTCGTTGAGGAGAACGGGAGACTTCTGATAGTTGCCGTAACGCCCATCGGCCCATGCGCCGTGGCCAACGAGGCAGGTGGATTCAGTAAGCTGAACGATTTTCCTCTCCGGAAGCCAGTGAAGGTGCTCCTCGCGCGACATCTCCCGCACGGTCGCCCGAACGCGGGCAATTGAGCCTCCATAGTAATCATGATTGCCGAGCACAAAAAAAATCGGTATGGCAAAGTGCGCCATCTCCAGGAGGAAGTCGGCTAATCGATAAGCTGTCCCGATATCACCGCTGATGAGGAGTGCTTCGGGGTGCTGCTCGGATATGGAACGGTAAAAGGTGTGCCGCTCTTCGCGTGTGAGAAAATCCAGATGTGTGTCTGTTGCCCAGGCGATATTCATGACCGTTCGGAATCCATACTCAAAGGGGTATTGCGATGATAACGATTTCGTGAATGAATTGTAACGAAGCCAGCAGATTCCTGTCAATGCAAGAAATTGCATTGAGCGGCGAGGAGATCGTTTTCTTTTAATACTTTCTCTGCATATTTCGTATAAATACTGTGCACGGGTGCTCTGCAATGTGAACAATTTGTGCTGCTCCTGTGTTGGTTATCTTTGACAATGTAAATGGGTGTAAATGCTTTCACGAACGATATCGTCAGGCATCTATGGCATAGATGCCCATATAGTTGAGATTGAAATAGATACTGTCAGGGGACTTCCCAATTTCACTATCGTCGGGCTGCCGGATTCAACAATCAAGGAATCGAAGGATCGAATCCGATCGGCGCTTGAGAATTCGGGTTTCGAGTTCCCCCCGAAAAATTTCGTGGTCAATCTCGCACCTGCATGGTTTAAAAAACAGGGAGCCAATTTCGATCTTCCCATAGCCGTCTCCATTCTCTCTGCGACCCGCCAGATCGGTGAAACAATGGTGCCAATGGTGGGCGAACTCTCGCTGGATGGGCGGGTGAAGCCGGTCAGGGGGGTTATTGCAATGGTCATTGCGATGCTCGGAGCGGGATATCGGAAGCTGATCATCCCCTATGATAATCGCTACGAAGCATCGGTCATTGAAGACGTTTCGATTTATCCCGTGAAGGATATCGCTGAGACGATTTCGGTGCTGGAAAACCGCATGAGTCCCTTCAGGGAGCGCCTTCAAAAAGATGTCAAGAGTTCGCACCTCGATTTCAGTGAAGTGCAGGGCCAGGAGACGGCAAAGCGGGGTGTCGAGATAGCGGCGGCCGGCCATCATAACATACTCCTCTATGGGCCGCCCGGTTCGGGAAAGACGATGCTGGCGAAGCGTATCCCCTCGATTCTTCCGCCACTGACTCGCGAACAGGCAATCGCCACAACGAGGATCCACTCGATTGGGGGTGTATTGCATAACCGTCAAGGATTAATGCTTGAGCCGCCCTTCAGATCGCCTCATCATACGGCATCGGACGCAGCGCTCGTTGGTGGAGGAAGAATACCGTCGGTTGGTGAGGTGTCTCTCGCACATAATGGCGTTCTCTTTCTCGATGAGATAATAGAGTTTAAAACCCATGTTCTTCAGGCGCTTCGACAGCCGCTGGAAGATTGCGAGATCACCGTTGCACGGGCAACGGGAAGCTTCCGCTTTCCGGCTGATTTTATGCTGGTAGCTTCGAGCAATCCCTGTCGCTGCGGATATCTCTTTGATCCGGAGATACCCTGTCAATGCCCGGTTGCACTGGTGAGAAATTACTTTAATAAGATCGCCGGTCCGATTCTGGATCGCATTGATATTGAGATTCTGGTCGGACGGGTACCCTGTAATGAGCTGCTCGGCACGATGAACGGTGAACATTCCGAACGGATCCGTGAACGGGTGAGAGAGGCGCGTGAGATACAGCACATCCGGTATAAGGAGAGCGCTACTGAATACAATGCGAGAATGACCAATCATGAGGTCAAACGGTATTGTCGGTTAAGCAGTGAGACAGAGCACGTTTTTGAGCTGGCCATTCGGCGAATGAATCTCTCGGCACGATCATTTTTCAGGGTGCTGAAAGTTGCCAGGACAATAGCCGATCTCGATATGAGTGATTCTGTCGAGAAGCGACACGTGCTCGAAGCATTATCGTATAAAAATCTGCAGAGAAATTATGATACTATCAGTGCCCAGTTTTCATTTCGATGACATGAAAGCATTTATCCGCTTAACGGTCTGTACATACCTGAGATTATGACATCTGATGAATTATTAAATTTTACGGGAACACGGCCGCATCTTATTGTTGCAAAAGTGATACTCTGATATTAATTTTCAACAACAAATCGGATAGAGGGGCTCTATATTTACTACAAAAAAGTGTATTATGTGTAATTTCTATCCTTCATTATTTTTAATAGTTGAAATTTTTTCACTATTTATCCGATTAATTCACTACAAATTTAATTTCTTCTCGCTTTTTTGCCCTTATTTTAAGTAAAATTGATAAAAATTGATCCTTTGCTGATGGCTGGCATAAAAGATGCGTTATACTAGATATACCACTTAATTCTGAAAGCATAACCCGATAAGAGGAGGTTATAAATGAGTATTTGTAAGGATTGCATAAACAGGGAGATTTGTGGAAACAGAAATTTGGAGACGTGTGATCATTATGACGTTCCCTTAACACGTGGTGAGATTCTTGAATTGTTGAGTGATGCTCAAATGAAAGATCCTGCCTATATTCCGCAAATACTTGGTGCAATTAGGAAAACCTATCATATTAATCTCGCATATTAGGTATTACTATCCTTTGGAGTGCCCATTTTTTTAATTAAGAATGGGCACTTGTCATTATAATGCTGTTTATTGGTTCCTTTCACCAGGAAATACCCAAAGCGTGATTGTGTTTTTAAGATGAATGTGCACATTCGCTTCTCTGTTGTTATTCACTTCACAGGGTAATGCTCAAAAACTGCATTTTGGAAGCTCTCTTATGCGCGTATACACCTGACCTGCACTTCTCCCCGCTTGACAAGAGGAATGGGATTTTGATTGCATTTGTCAGTTCTCTTGAAACATCGTGGATAAAAGGAGCACCCGGTTGGTCTTTCGGTGATCGTCGGTACGAATCCGTGAATCGTTTTGAGCCGTTTCCTGTTTTCTCCGATTTTCGGGATCGCATCGATAAGGCCAACGGTATAGGGATGCAGGGGATTGTTAAATATGTGTTGAACGCTTCCGTACTCAACTATTTCGCCGGCGTACATGATTGCGATATCATCGGCAACATTGGCGACTATTCCGAGATCGTGTGAAATGAGAAGGAGTGACATATCCTTCTCATTTTGTATTCTCAGGAGGAGATCCAGAATCTGTGCCTGAATGGTGACGTCAAGAGCAGTGGTTGGTTCATCGGCGATGAGGATTGAGGGTGATGCCGAGAGAGCAATAGCTATCATCACTCTCTGCCTCATGCCGCCTGAGAGCTCATGCGGGTATGCATTGTATCGCAATGCGGGATTCGGTATGCCGACTTTTCTGAGGAGGTCGATGGTTTGTTCTCGCGCTTCGGATTTATTGATATCGACATGCAATCGAATTGTTTCGCTTATCTGGTATCCGATCCTGAAAACAGGGTTCAGAGATGTCATCGGTTCCTGAAAAATCATCGCAATCTCTTTTCCCCTCGTTTTTCTCACCTCTTCCTCGCTCATCAGGAGGATATCCTTGCCCCGGTAACGTATTTCTCCCGAATCGATTCTTCCGGGTGGATATATGAGTCTCAAAATCGAAGATGCGGTCACTGATTTACCACATCCCGATTCTCCGACCAGACCGAGCGTTTTCCCATGATATATTGATAGTGAGAGATCCCTCACCGCTAATATGGTCTGATCCGTTACGGAGAAGGTTACATTCAGGTTGCTTATTTCAAGGAGTGGATTTTGCATTGTACGTTCGCGGCTGCTCTCAGCAGATATTTCTGAATTGCATTATTAACCCTGGTTCTGTTTCATTCCATATTCTTTTTTATTTATGAGCACGCTCATTTCGTTGAAGCGGGGAGTCGATGTGCAGTAATCGTGATATTTCCCATCGCATAGTCAACAAGATAATAATGATAATACTTGTTGTACCTCCCGCTATTGAATCCTCCGAAACCGGTTACGTAATAGGTAACACCATCTCTCTTTTCGAGACAGTAACTTTTGCAATCCCCTGAGAAGACAGCTTTTACCGAATACTTCTGGAATATCTGATGGAGCTGTTCCGCATTTTCGCAGATG
>Ga0180433_10002408_pt1 | contig 28854 bp, 22 predicted proteins | sample SS_ome_8_FD_132980 | JGI IMG/M metagenome (GOLD analysis project Ga0180433, IMG submission 132980) | Hypersaline lake sediment archaeal communities from the Salton Sea, California, USA - SS_1_D_1 metaG | ecosystem: Environmental > Aquatic > Non-marine Saline and Alkaline > Hypersaline >... | reverse complement strand
TCGATCCGCATCCGCTCATGGCCTGGTCGGAGAAACTCCACACGTATTATAGGAACTTTTTTAAGACAGAATCCATAAAGCCCTACCGCGTTTTCCTGCGTTATAATCCGATCAATCCCGGCGGAGGGGTGGGCTGTTACAATTCCTTTGTCGCCACCTTTGACGAGAAGACAAAGGCAGAGAACCTGGAGTTGCTGCTGGCCCATGAGATGTTCCATACCTTTGCGCCCCGGCTGGATGGCGGTTCGGCGAATCGCTTGGGACCCACACAATGGTTCGACGAAGGATTGGCGATATTCTATCAGCGTCTGCTTCCTCTGCGTGCCGGGTTGATCGAACCAGCAGAATTCCTTGAGGACCTGAATGAAACCGCCGCACGATACTACACGAATACCTTGAACACAACGCCAAACGACCAGATCGCACCCCGCTTCTGGGAGGATACCCGAATCCGTGTGCTGCCCTATGACCGAGGCTCTATGTATATGGCAGTGGTGAACGATCGTATCCGAAAAGCATCGAGCGGCAAACGCTCCCTTGACGATATAGTGCTCACTTTGCTCGACCGAGAAAAAAAAGGACTGGAAAACTGTACGGAAGTGTGGATCGATCTCATCACCAATGAACTGGGTCTGGCGGCAAAAGAGGAATTCGAAGGCATGCTGGGCGGTGCTGTGATGCTGCCGGAATCGGATGCCTTCGGACCGTGCTTCAAGCGAGTATCTATACCTCTGCGGCGTTTTGAATTGGGGTTCGATCCCAAGGTGATGAACGAGAATCCCCGCATTATTCGCGGTCTTGTGCCGGGATCAGAAGCCGAGCGGGCAGGTCTTCGCAACGGTGATGAGATCGTTCTCCCTGTGGGACTTGACGGTGTGCAGGGGAATCAGAAACGGACTCTGACGCTGCAAGTACGCCGCAAGGGAAAGGTTTCTTCCGTGACTTATCTGCCACGAGGCGAAAAGGTCCCCACATACCAATGGAACCGTGTTCCTGGAGTCCGTGACTCAGACTGCCGCCAATGAGGTGGAGGTCGCCCGTGCCAGAAAACAAAGGATCAAATAAGAAGGATATCGAGAAAAGGAGGTATTATGACAAAAGCTTTGTTTAAAGGACTTCTCATTATATCTGTTTTGTTCCTTTTGACATTCCCGGCACATAGCGAATTTCAAGGGGAAATATCATCGAAAAAAATCATTCATATGACGGATACGCCGGGGAAGACGCCCTTCAGTCCGGCCATATTGATCGACGACACTCTCTACATATCGGGACAGCTGGCCAGAAATCGCAAAACAGGAAAATTGGAAGGGGAAACCATGGCCGAACAGGCAGAGCCCGTCATCCGAAATATTGAAATACTTTGTAAAAAAGCGGGCATGGATCTATCCCATGTGGTTTCCACCACGGTATACATTAGCGATTTCAATGAATTTCGAGAATTCAATAGTGTATTCGTGAAAATGTTTGCTGAAAACCCGCCGACACGGGCAATGGTTCAAGTCGCCAGGCTGGCTTTTGATGCAAAGATCGAAATTTCGGCAATAGCTGTTAAATAAAATCCGGCTCAAAGAACCCATTCATGAGCTTACGGAATTGGAACACATCCAGTTCGCGATAAAGGGCATGGCCGTTGACCTGCCATATGAAAGGAAGTGGCCGCAGCACCAGAAGCGAAGTCAATGAGCAGTGACTGTGATTAAAACCAAATGAACGCGCTTTTTTTGAATATTACAGATAAAATTAATGGTAGTTGATTGCCATTTCATTAGCATTTACAAATGAAGAGTAATGGGAAAGGAACAGAATGAAAAACAGGAGTAAAAGAGAAAGCCCTGAAGCTGTGGAAGCGGCTTTGCGCGACAACATCTACACACGCCTCCTGGGCGTGCGGCCGCATTTAGGAACCCATGAACATGTCTCATTGTACGGGGGTTCCCGGATGTCCCCTGACGTGATGCAGGCCATGGTCGAAGCCAATGATTTTTTCGTCGATATGCATGAACTGACCAAGGCCGCAGGAAAACACATTGCAGGCGTGATGGGAGCCGAAGACGCCATTGTTACTTCAGGTGGTTTTTCAGCCATGCTGCTCGGAGCAGCCGCATGCCTTACAGGTACCGATCCTGAAAAAATACGGGCACTGCCCCAGGTGACTTGGCCCAGGCGGGAATGTCTCATCCAGACCGGACACCGTTTCCAATATGATCGCGCCTATCGAGCTGCCGGAATGACCATTGTCGAGGCCAAAACAAAAAAAGAATTCCGGCAGAAAATCACTGCAAAGACAGCCATGATCGCCGCACTGGCTGCTGTTGAAAAGCAAAGTGTTTTCTCCCCACCGCTTCCGGTAAAGCGTGCTGAGCTCCCTCCGATTGAAGTCATGAGGCCCCAGGAGCTTGTCGATGTGGGCCGGAAAGCAGGGGTTCCCGTGCTGGTCGATATGGCCTCTGATCTGCCCCCGGCATCCAACCTCAAACGATTTTTGGGGATGGGTGCGGATTTGGTGGCTGTCAGCGGCGGCAAAGCCATCGGAGGACCACAATCAACAGGAATCCTGGCCGGGCGCAAAGACCTTATCGAAGCGGCGCGGCTCAACAATTACCCTAACGACAATATCGGCCGGGGCATGAAAGTCGGCAAGGAAGAAATCATCGGCTTGATCGTAGCCCTCGATCGCTTTGTGAAACGCGATCACGAAGCCGTCATCACCCGCTGGAATGCCAAAGCCAGGTGGCTCGCGGATCAGCTCCAGGGAATTCCCGGCCTAGAGGCCGAGTATGCCATGAACACGATGGGCTACGCCGATGTGGACCTGTCCTGGAATGAAACAATTATTCCTCTTAGCCAGGAAGAAGCCAAGAAAAAGCTCAAAGATGGCGATCCCAGCATCGTCTATCTGATCACGGTCCGGACAAGTCTGCTACGGGAAGGAGAAGAGGTTGTCGTGGCCAGACGCCTGCGTGAATTCTTCACAAAAGAATCCCGTGGTGTCTAAAAACAGGAGAGAGCTTCAACGGGGATTTGCGGTCACGACATTGTGTGTGTGTGTCTTAAGGATAAAGAAGGATTGGATTGGAGAATACAACTCTCAAGCCGAGTTGTATAGACCTGAACAATCGCGGCTCATCTCTCAGCACAGTGCTTTTCCCCATGAGCTAAAAGCGTAAACCGAGCTGGATCCTGAAAGATCTCTGATTTCAATCTCATAAAATTCACCCTTGGGCTTGGCCTAACGTTTCGTCTAAAGCTTGGTCAAGAATGCGGCGAACCAGGACCTGCTTCCGTAAGGCTGTCGCGGGCCCAAAGGGCGGCGCCGATAAAGCCGGCCTTGTTGCCCAGTTGGGTGCGCTCGATGCGGCAGCATTCGAAGGAGGCGGAATAGGCGCGTTTTTTTGTCTCTTCCAGAGCCGGGGGCATCAGAAATTCGGCCGACTCCATGACCCCGCCGCCGAGAAGAATTTTCTCCGGATTGAGAAAATTTATGGTGAGGGAAAGTCCTATGCCCAAATAATAGCCGACCTGGGCAAAGGCTCGGTGCGCGGCCTTGTCTCCTTTTTTAGCCGCGAGAAACACGCTCTTTGAGGAAAGGGCCTTCTCCGAATGGCTGAAGCTGCGGTACAGGCTGGCAATTTTGGCTGCGGAAACCTCTGTTTCCAAACAGCCTCGGCTGCCGCAATTGCATCGGTCACCTTCAGGATTGACACAGGCATGGCCCAACTCGCCGGCAAAACCGCAGGCCCCCTGCCAGATGCGTCCGTCAAGGATTATCCCTGACCCGACACCGGTCCCGATGGTCAGCAAGACCAGGCTTTGAGCTCCCTTTCCTGCTCCTTGACAGTACTCGCCGTAGGCGGCCAAATTGGCATCATTGTTAATGAAAAAAGGTTTATGAATAAAAGGATTGAGCAGCGGCACAAGATCCTTTCCATCCAAAGAAGGATAATTGGGCGACTGAATGATCTTCTGCTCCCGTTGGCTGAAAATGCCCGGAAGGGCCAACCCAACGGCTTGGAGGGCTTGTTGTTGAGTCTCCGTGAAATTGCCGAGAAGTGTCTTGAACAACGGGAACAAGTCCTCGGTTTTTTGAGGCGATTCCACAGTGTTGTCCAAGATGACAGAGCCTTCGGCGTCCACGAGCCCATATTTGAGCTGTGTCCCTCCCAGGTCGAATCCGGCATAGAGTTGCATTATCTTTTGAAGGCAATAGCTGCGTAATTGGCGGGTGCAAAGAGCAGTTTGTTCAGGCTGTCGATGTTTTGATTGAGTAGGGTCGAGAGGTCGTCAGCTCCGGGCAGTGTTTTCAGCATCTCCTCTTCGAGAGGTTTTGAGTAGTGGATATCAACATCTTCAAACCCGGAGCTCTCCAAAAGGAATTTCAGCGTCTGGGGGTGAACTGGCTGCTGGTGGGAGATGTCAAGATAGTAAACCTGGACGAGAGCAAAGACAGATGCGGGATTGATGGTTTCCAGCACGATCGAGCCCTGCGGGCGGATCTTGAAATAAGACAGCTCGATCATTCTCTTCAGGTAGGGTGGAGGCAAATGCTCGATCACCTGGGAGGAAAAGATTCCGCCCAGCGTGTTATCCTCATACTGGGCAAGTTTTTTCAGAATATCAGATTTCTCACACAGGAGACTTTTGTCCCGGCAGATGTTCACCATCTGTTCGTTGATATCGATGCCCTCAGCTTCGTATCCTTTTTCTTTGAGAAGTTCGAGGAATTCTCCCCGGCCGCACCCCAAATCCAGAATTTTGCCGTCCTTATTGAAATAAGCGAGGAATTTTTCGAGCAAGTTTTTGATATGGTCTTCGGAGCCCCTGAACCGGTTCTCAAAACCCATGTACCTCCAGTCCTCGAGCGGTTGTCTTATTTCATTGACCAGGGCTGGGGAGGGAATCTTATTGTCCGCGATAATTTGGATGAGCTGATTCAGTTTTTCCTTGAGATTCACGAATTGCTTCATGAGGAGATTGGCTTCCTTGTATTGGGCGTCCAGTTGATCCACCCGCCACTCCAGGCTTTTGAAGATCATGGCTACGTGGTTGTTGCCCAGGGCATCCCATTCTTTATCCTTTTCGTCGGTTAGAGCTGCGTTTTTTCGAATAAGTTCGGTCATGGAGGCATGGATCTCACATGTTTGACGGGAGTGCTCTGCGAATGTGTTTTGCATCTCTTTCAAGACTTCCAGAATTTTTTGATTCAAAAGGCTTTGGGGAGATTCTGCAACGGGTGTTTTGTGAGTGCGGGAAAAGGAAGATTTGCGTTTTTTCTCGATAATTTCTGTTTTTTTGGCGGAGATTTCCTCGAGACGGGAGATGAGAGGATCGAGTTTTTGAGGGTCTAGGCTCTCTTTGAAGGATTCAATTCGGGTTTTAAGCTGTTCGAGACTGGTCTTGAAATCAGTCTCTTTTTCTTTTCGTTTCTGCGCAAGATTTTCCAGGATCCGTTTCATCATTCCTTAGAAGGGGGTTCTTGGTTCTCGGTAGGTTTTTCTTCATCATCCTCACTGGAAGTGACGGATTTTTTGAAGTTCTTTATGCCCGCTCCTAAGGATTTTCCCAGTTCCGGGAGCCTCCGGGCTCCGAAAATGATAATAATAATCAGCACAATCAGCAGAAGTTCCGTAGGGCCAACTGGTCCGAATAAAAACATATATTCCTCCTCGAAGTGTTGGTGTCGCTTGCTCCTAATCTCCTCTCCAAATTACTCTAGCCCCCCCCAAAAGTCAAGCACCCCTGACGAGGTCAAGCACCCTTAACGGGGTCAGACTTGAATTTGTTGAAATTGTGTGGTTGATGATGATAATTTTAGCAATTTGATTGCGTCTATAAGGTAAAATGGCGAGGAAACCTAGAATCGAATTCCCTGGTGCCTTGTATCATGTCTTTTCCAGAGGCAACAACAAGCAACTGGTCTTTATATGTGAGACAGATTTTGAAGCATTCTTAGAGAGAATAAAAAGATATTCAGAAAAATATCTATTTAAAGTCTATGTATATGTGCTAATGCCAAATCACTTTCATATCGTATTGGAAACCCATGTTATTCCTATATCCAAAATCATGCAGGAGCTGCTGCAAAGCTACACTTTATACTTTCATAAGAATTATGGTACGGTCGGTCACCTTTTTCAGGGGCGGTATAAAGCGATTTTATGTGATAAAGAAACATATCTGAAGGAACTGGTGAGATATATAACACTAAATCCAGTAAGGGCAGATATTGTCAATCTACCTGAAAACTATAAATGGAGCAGCTATCATTCCTATTTTGGAGATTCCTCACAAAGCTTTGTTGATATTGAGTTCGTGTTCAACTTATTTGATGAAGATAGAACTAGTGCGAAAAAGTTGCTTTGGGCGTTCATTAGAGATGGCTTGAGTATGGGTCACAAACAAGAATTGTATGATGTCGTTGATCAAAGAATATTGGGTAGTGAGCAATTTGTTAATGAAATAAAGTCAAAAATTGAGGAAAAGAATGGACTAGATCATTTAGATGAGCCTATCAAGACGGTAAAAATACAAAGAAGTCTTACTGAAATTCTAAACATCGTTTCTGATGTTACAGAAATTCCAAAGAGTGCAATATTAAGTAGCAGCAAAGAACTACACATATCTAGAGCCCGTGGAATATTTACTTATGTTGCTGTAAAATATTTGGGTTTTCACAATAGGAAGATATCAAATTTCATCAAAAAAGATCCTTCTAGTGTTACTCATATGGTTAGAAGAATTGAAAATTCGAAAAGAGGAAATTCAAGCTTGAGCAGTATGCTGGAAAAAGTTATTCAACTTATTCAAGTCTGACCCTGATGGAAATAAGGAATTTTTCAATAATCGCGCATATCGATCATGGGAAGTCCACTCTGGCGGACAGGTTGATCGAAAGAACGGGAGCGCTCTCGGCGCGTGAGCTCAGAGAGCAGGTTCTGGACACCATGGAGCTGGAGCGCGAGAGGGGCATCACCATCAAAGCACAAACCGCCCGCCTCCGTTTTGATAGCCAATCAAAGGAATCTTATGTATTCAACCTGATCGACACGCCGGGGCACGTGGATTTTTCCTATGAAGTCTCACGGAGTCTGGCCGCCTGTGAGGGCGCACTCCTCGTCATCGATGCTTCCCAAGGTGTCGAAGCCCAGACCCTGGCCAACACCTACTTGGCCCTGCAGAATGAACTCGTCCTCATTCCCGTCATCAACAAGATCGACCTCTCTCAAGCCAATCCCGACCTTACTCTCGATCAGTTGGAGAGTATTATCGGAATCGGCAGGGATGAGGCCATTCTGGCCAGCGCCAAAACAGGCGTCGGCACCGACAGAATCCTTGAGGCTATTGCAGAACGCATCCCTCCACCCAAGGGAGATCCCGAAGCGCCGCTCAAAGCCCTGCTCTTTGATTCTTGGTATGATTCTTATCGTGGTGTCATCGTCCTGGTCCGAGTCTTTGACGGCACGCTCCGGGCGGGGTCGCAGATTGAGCTCATGGCTCTGAATGCAGGATACGAAGTCGAAGAGGTCGGCTATCTGACGCCGAAACCGCAGCGAGTTGATCACCTGTCACGAGGTGAGGTGGGCTATCTCATTGCTGGGATCAAAGATCTGAGTCATGCACGTATCGGTGACACCATCACGGAAAAGAACAGACGGACAACCAATCCTTTCCCGGGTTTCCAGGAAGCCAAACCCATGGTCTTCTGCGGTATGTTTCCTGCCGGCGAGACAGGGGTTGAAGATTTGAGAAAAGCCCTGCTGAAATTGCGGTTGAATGATTTTTCTTTCCAGTATGAGCCGGAAAATTCTCCGGCTCTGGGCATGGGCTACCGCTGCGGATTTTTGGGACTGCTTCACCGTGAGATCATCCAAGAGCGCCTGGAGAGAGAGTTTGACCTGAATCTTGTCACGACCGTTCCCAGCGTCGGGTTTCGGGTCACCCGGAAAGACGGTTCCACTATTGAGATCAAGAATCCTTCCCAGCTTCCTGTTCCTCAAGAAATCACCAAAATCGAAGAACCCGTGATCGAGGCCTTGATTTTCACTCCTGATCGCTATCTCGGTGCTGTGCTCAAGCTCCTGCAGAGCCGGCGCGGTCAGCAGAAAAAAATGGAATACATCAGTTCGCTGCGCATTTTTTTGACCTATATGCTTCCGCTGAATGAGGTTGTCTACGATTTTTACAATCAGCTCAAATCTCTCTCCCAGGGATATGCCTCCATGGATTATGAATTCGCCGGTTACCGGGAAGCGGATATGGTGCGGCTTGATATTCTTGTGAACAGAGAATCAGTGGATGCCCTGTCCCTCATTGTCCACAGAGACAAGGCCAACAGCGTGGGACGGTCACTGGTGGAGAAAATGAAAACTCTCATCCCACGCCAGCAGTATGAGGTCTCTCTCCAGGCTGCTTTGGGGAAAAGAATCATAGCCCGGGAGAGCATTCCGCCCTATCGCAAAGACGTCCTGGCCAAGCTTTACGGCGGGGATTACACCCGGAAGATGAAACTCCTTGAGAAACAGAAGGCCGGGAAGAAGAGAATGAAGAAGGTCGGACAGGTTGAAATCCCTCAGGAAGCCTTTCTCGCGCTTCTTGACATCAAGTGAACGGGGTCAGACTTTGATAAGTTGAAAAACTCAACGCACCTTTTCCTTTGGTGTGGCGTGTCCATCCAAGTCTGGCTTCATCAAGGTTTGGCATTTTTGTGATGTTGTGGTAAAAGTGAAAGGGTTTTCGCAAGAGCACAAATCCCGGGCACATTGAACGATAATGGATAAAAAATCGGTTGATAGTCTTGTCAAGCGCGTGGTGTCTGTGTTTGCCGAGATCTTTCCTCAGCACCAACACCTGTATTTTCCTCTGATTTCGGCCGCCCTCATCTGGGCCATTCGGAGACCGGACGCGTGGAGGGAACAGATATTGTCCTGGGAAGTCTGGCCTGATCCCGAATTCATCCCCACAAAACCGGATGCTTTTATCCTTGCATTTTTCGAGAATGACCCTGATCTTGTCAAAATTTACAAAAGCGAAATCAAAAAAAAGGACCTGGAGGCACTCCGGGAGGCTTTCATCCGTCTCTATCCTCTCTTGGGTCTTGAGGATCCTTTTCTCTCAACTCTCTTCACAACGGAATTGGAGACTAAGAAATACCGGGATATTGTTCGGGTTTTCGATGCAAGAATGGATCAAGCCAGAGCGGATATCGCGGCTCTCAAGAGCCGGCCAAAGTTCCTGGAAGCCCTGAAAACTCTCTCGGAAGAATTGAGTGCTCTGTCGGCGGCCCTTCTCTCTCAGACCGATGTCCAAAAATCTCTGGAAAAGTTGATCAAGACCCAGATTAAAGAAACAGATGTCTAAAAAACTTCGCCTTCTCTTCAGTCTATTTAGAATTGTCATTCTTGTGATAGGCTTTTTTTCCGTTCAGGGCTGTGTCTCCCATCTCAAAGAGGCCAAGTTTTTCTATGCGCAGGGGGAAGAGTTTGCTCGAGCTTATCAGACACAGAAGGCCGTCGCTTCTTTCAAGAGAGCCCTTCAGGAGGCTGACCGAGAAACGGAGAGCAATCCTTCGGCACAGGCGTACATGCTCAAAGGCCTGGCCCTGCTCAACCTGGAGATGTGGGAGGAGGCCAAACAAAGCTTTCTCCTGGCCCATTCCTTCGGATTCGATAAGGGCGAAGAATGGGCCTCGCAGCTTACCCTCTTCGGGTTGGCCACGACACTCCAGGAAATGGGGCTGGCAGAACCGGCGGCCAGGGTGTTCAAATCTCTGCTGGACAAGTCAAAGTTTGATCCTGTCACGCGGCTGGCGGCCCAGAGCTATATGAAGCTCGGTCTGGACAAGGCTCTTCAGAGTGAAAGGCAGGAAAAGGAAAAGCAGCTAAGGGATTTGCTCAAAACGGCGGACAAGCTCATCGTCAGAAATTTCAGCTGCGGATTTTGCCATTACCTCCAATCTCAAGTCCTCAGTCATTTGTCTGAATTTGGCAAGAGCTTTGAAAGCGCTGTGATCGCCAAAGAGATCGGGCTTCCCACAGAACAGATTGGGCGTGACAACGACAATCAAATCGTTTTTTGCTATCAGAAACTCAAAGAAACTCTGGATTCCGTTTCGTGGAATGATTTTGAATCACTCTATCAGGAATGGATGGCAAGATGGGGCTGGGAAGATCCAGAAAAGCCCCCCTGGAAAAAGAGGTGAATCATGCTGCCCACGATCACCTGGAAAAACAATCGGGTCATAATGATCGATCAGAGGCTGCTTCCGGATCAGGAAAAATATGTGGAATTTACGGATTACAAACAGGTGGCTGAGGCCATCGAAAAGATGGTCATTCGAGGCGCGCCCGCCCTCGGCGTGGCGGCGGCTTTCGGTATCGCTCTGGGGGTGGTCGGAATCGAAGATTCCAAAACACTGGAGGATGACTTTGAACGTATCTATCGGCGCCTGGAGCAGACCCGCCCGACTGCGCGCAATCTCTTCTGGGCTCTGGAGAGGATGCGGGCATGCTATGAGAAGAATCGTCATCTAGACCTTCCTCAACTTCAGGAACGTTTGATTCAGGAAGCGGTGGCCATCGACCGCGAGGATGTGGAAACGAACAAAAAAATCGGTTTTTTTGGGAAGGACCTCATCCAGGACGGTCAGTCCATTCTTACCCACTGCAATGCCGGAGCTCTGGCCACGGCCGGGTATGGGACTGCCCTGGGTGTTATGCGGGCGGCTTTTGAGGAGGGGAAAGCCATCCAGGTCTTTGCCGATGAGACACGGCCTTTTCTTCAGGGTGCCCGTCTCACTTGCTGGGAACTGGACAGGGACGGCATTCCCGTCATCCTGATTGCGGACAACATGGCCGGATATCTGATGAAAAAGGGTGAGATATCGCTTGTGATCACCGGTGCGGACAGGATTGCCCGAAACGGCGACACGGCCAACAAAATAGGGACCTACACCGTGGCCGTTCTGGCTCGCGAGCATGGACTTCCCTTTTATATCGCCGCGCCGATGAGCACGATTGATTTCAGTTTGCGCAGCGGCGATGAGATCCCCATCGAGGAGAGAGCGCCTGAAGAAGTCCGAACTGTCGGCCGTCAATGTTTGAGCCCTCCCCACATTCCGGTCAGAAACCCGGCTTTTGACGTGACACCAGCGACATTCATCACGGGCATCATCACCGAAAGGGGCATCGCTCGGCCTCCCTATACCGAAAGCCTGGAACAACTCAGAATAATGAAGGAACGATAGTTTCACTGGTGTTATGTGAGGATATAGAAAAAACATCCAACTGTCGGATTATATTTATGGAATAGGATTGAAACAGTGAAAATCCTGGGCATCGAGACGTCCTGTGATGAAACGTCGGCTGCTGTCCTTGCCGACAACCAGAAAATCTTGAGCAGTATCGTTCTGTCCCAGGAAGAAATCCATTCGCCTTACGGCGGGATTGTGCCTGAACTGGCCTCACGGCAGCATATCCTGACCATCGATTGTGTCGTCGAAGAGGCCCTGCAAAGAGCCAAACTTGCCCTTGGAGATATCAATGTCTTTGCCGTGACCCAAGGCCCAGGCCTCGTCGGTTCTCTTCTCGTCGGCCTTTCCTTTGCAAAAGGGCTGGCCTACAGTACGGGCAAGCCTCTGCTCCCTGTCGATCATCTCGAGGCCCATGTCCAATCGGCTTTTCTTGAAAACAGGGAGATAGCCTATCCAGCTCTGGCTCTGCTCGTCTCGGGCGGGCACACGGCTCTTTTTTTCCTCAAAGAAAAGCTGTCCTTCGCAATTATCGGGAAGACCAGGGATGATGCGGCCGGAGAAGCTCTGGACAAGATCGCCAAGTTTCTGTACCTGGGATATCCTGGAGGACCGGTTATTGATCGTCTGGCAGAAGGAGCCGATCCAGGGGTATTCCCTTTTGCCGTGCCGCAGATGACAGACAAGAGTCTGGATTACAGTTTCAGCGGCCTGAAAACAGCCGCCCTGCGGCAGATCAAAGAGAATCGCATCACCCGGGACCATCCCCAATTCAAAGATTTTTTAGCCAGTTTTCAAGGAGGCATAATCCAGGCCTTGCTCGCAAACCTTGGCCGGGCTTTAGAAGAATACAGACCCAAGTCGTTGATCCTCTGCGGAGGTGTGGCCCGGAACAAAGCCTTGCGAAAGGAATTCCAGGGATTTGCTCGCAGGCACCGTCTCCCCGCCTCTGTTCCTAAACCGGAATTCTGCACGGACAATGCGGTCATGGTCGCCGCTCTAGCACTGGAGAAAATCAATCTAGGGGAGCCACTGGGGCTCCAGATGGATTTGAATGCCTATCCTCGTCGGGGTCAGACTTTGGTAACTTGAAAAACTCTAGTATTTTAAATTTTAATATCTTCGTCTTAAATTAAAAAGATATCAAACTTTTCAACTTACCAAAGTCTGACCCCAATTATTTTACTGGAGTGATTTTGAAATAATAGGGATCGATAAGCATCGATTCTGAAGATCGTTTTCTCAGATTGAGGTTTATCTCGTAAAGATAGAGACTTTTGAAGGGATAGTAGAACTCCGGAGACAATGTTACTTCGGAAGTCTCATAAGCTGTTGACTTCTGGACAAAGGGCATGTCGAAAAAGGAGAGGCGGGTATCGTATTCTCCTTTATCGGAACCGAAGATGATGTGGATTTGTTCCAGTTTTCGGCGGGAGCTGAAGAGGATTTTGTAACTGTTTTCGCGATGAAGATAAAAATCTTGGGTTTTTTCCTTGACCACCACACCCTTTCCCATCGGAGACAGATAGAAACCCAAAGCCATTTGCGGAGAAAAACGGAGGGTTTGTGTGGGGTAGAGGCTGGGCTGCGGATAGAGGCTCCATAGAAAGAAGGCGAAGCCCAGGACAATGCAGGCGAAGATTTCATGGAAGGGCGGCCTAAGCTCGAATTTGCGCTTGGCAAAGGCATAAACACAGATAAAAACGACAACAGCCAGAATCCACACATAATTCGGGAGGTAGCCGAGGTTGTTGACTTTGATAAACGAGGGGAGCAGACGAGGGAGGAAAATGCACATGTTGCTGAGAGAGACAAAGAGATCCCCGGCTCTGGAGGTGAACTCGTTGGTGGTGGGCTGGTAGAGAAATCCGGGATTCTGAAGAAGGAGGAAGGCCACAATCACACCTCCGGCGCTAAAAACCCAGAAGAGGAAGGAATACAGCTTCTTTTGGTTGTGAACGAGAAAAGCACCGACAGCTATCCCCCCCACCCACGCGATGGGCGTCAGGATTCGACCCTGCGGGCTGTATCCCTGACGATGAGTGAAGAAGGCGTAATTCAAGAGATAGGGCAGAGTGAGAAAAAGTAGGACAAAGAGGTCTTTCTTCGATCGTCTGAAGATATCCACAAAGCCAAGAATCGCAAAAAAATAGAAGGGGGAATACAACAGCAACCCGTCTCTCTGATCGAGAAAATAATCGAGCAGACTATCGATCCGCATGGAAAGGGGTGCACTCAAGGCCGCTTGTTTGAACGCGCTTAATCGTTCCGGTGTGAGAACTCCTTCATAGACTGAGAAGGGCGAAAAGGAGCCGTACAGAGAGTAGATGATGTAATAAAACAAAGAAAGGGACAGAGCCGGAAACACCAGAAAAGCCAAGAGCTTCAAGCGGGCTTTGTGTATTTTTATCAGGAAGTAGAGAGACACGAGGAGCAAGGGCCCAAACAGCATGTTGTATTTCAATCCGAACCAGAAGAAAAGGGAGAGGAGGAAACCGAGAAACACATATTGAAACAGGTTCAGCGGTTTTTCAGACCTGACTTTCCTGTACACATACAGAGAGAACAAAGCCACGGGTATCTCCGAGTAGATATGAGTGGCGAAAAAGAGGACAGGTGCGGAGAAGGAAAAGAAGAACCATAGCGTGAGAGCTGTTTTTTCTCTATCCCAGAGCTCTTTGGCCAGAAGGTAGAGCTGGATGCCGAATAGCGATGCCCACACGGAAAGGCTGGCTTTGAGAATAAACGTGAGCAGGATGCCTTTAAAAAACTGGCTCAGCCAGTAAAAGGGCAGTATAAAGATAGAAATCCCTGGCAGATTGATGGGATAGATGTACGCCCTTCCCTTTTTCCCCGCCCGGGCATACATGGCCAGCTTTAAACGTGGATTTTTCTCCTTATCGTAAAAGGAAAAATAATCCTGCTGCCTGTAGTTGTTGGCAACGTTGATGTCTTTATCTTTGAGAAGGCTGTGGGATGTGAGCAGGTAATAGGGCTCATCTCCGGAGAAGGAAATTCCTTTGGACACCAAAACAAATGCACACAGATTGTAGACAAGAAACGCGAGGAGGAAGAGGACGAGAATTTTTTTTCTGGACGAGAATTGACCGAATCGATCAATCGTCTTATCGATCGCAGGCTGGATCCTGCCGTGGCGATACCATTGCACCAGCTTGAGAAAGAGGGCACACAGAAGGACTGCCAGAGCTAAGGCCTTTAGCCGGGCAAAGAAGTCATTCCTGTTCAGGTATTTTTGGAGGAGGAAAGGGGTTAATAGGAATACAGACAGAGGAAGGAACAGAGGAAAGTTACTTTTGAGAGTGGAATCACGGTCAGCCTCAAGGAGTTTTGCATCCCATCGTGCAAGCAGAAGCCAGCTCGAGTAGAGCAAGATAAAAGCGAAAATGACAAAAAGTGGAAGCAGATAGGATATTTGAAAGGTGTGATCGGCAAAGGTGAAGGAAAAGGCCTGGGAATAGAGGCTTAAAAAGTAACCGAGCCCAGCGGCAACAATGAAGAAAAAGATCCAGTTGAGGGGATGACGCGGGTTTTGCATTACTTGAGAAATAGTAGAAATCACCTTAGATGTCAAGGCGAGATATCGACTGTGTTAGCACGGTAATATTCAAGGCGTTGACAGGGACTGCTGGATCCGTTTCCACCAAAGGCCTTTTGTGAGGTCTTGACTCGGCAGGGTATGGACCTTGATTGGCCCCTTCCATCCTTCCCGAAGCCATCCTTAACCAGGAAAATGAGGATATCCTTCCATGGTATGGAGTTGCATTTTGGGTACGATGATTATAATAATGATGGAGTAAAGAAAATAATATGGGAGTTAAAAAGGAGATCGGTGCCATGAATAAAATGTTTTCTTTTGCCTTGATACTCTTTCTAGTTCATCCGCTCCTGTCCTTTCCTGATAAACAGTCTGTGATTCTGGAAGACCTCACCTGGCAGGAGGCGGAAAAGGTTCTCGACACATATGAGGTGGTCCTTATCGCATTGGGAGCCCGGACCAAGGAACACGGGCCGCATCTCCTCCTCAAGAATGACTATATCATGGCCGAATATCTGAAGAACCGTGTCATAAAGAACGTCGGTGTCGTCGTCCTGCCTACTCTTCAGTATGGCTACTATCCCGCCTTTTTGGAATACCCCGGATCTGTTTCTTTAGGGGCAGAGACTTTCAAAAATGTCATCGTGGATATCTGTGTGTCCATGAACGGTTACGGGATAAAGAAATTCTACATCCTGAACACCGGCGTTTCCACACTTAGGCCTTTGAAGAAAGCGAAGGAGGAACTCTCTGCCCGGGGAATAGTCTTGCGTTACTTGAATATCCTCGAAGTGGATAAAAAACTTCCTCCGGATATGCTGAGACAGGAAGGAGGCACCCATGCGGATGAAGGAGAAACATCGATGATGCTCTACATGGCCCCTGAAACTGTGGATATGTCAAAAGCGGTCAAAGACTATGATGCCCGGCCCGACAGAAAGGGGCTCACCCGCGATCCAGAGGGTAGAGGCCATTACAGTCCGACAGGCATTTGGGGAGACCCCACGCTGGCCACAAAGGAAAAAGGCAGGATCATCGTGGAAGCCACGGTGGCCGAGATCATAAAACAGGTCGAAGAGCTTATCGAATGGATGCCGAACTAGATGGCTAGCGCTGTGTATTCCGAGGCGCTCATTTCCAACCTGGAAACAGGGACGCTTTTTTAGCTACTCCATGACCTCCTTGGATTCCTTCCCGAAGAATACCTTGATGGGAAGCAGAAGACCGAACGCCAGGATGATTATGCCTATGATATGAAGTATTGTGTTGAGCATATCGCCTTCCAGAATCTGCACAATCAGCCCGTAGATCCAGCCGATACCTCCGGTCACCAGGAAAGCCCACCAGGCCCACGGTGCACCTTTGTTGAATGCGGCGAAGAGAACGAAGAACAGCCCGATGGAGAGGCATATGGCAAACACACCCAGATGTCTTGTCTGGACGATGAATGCCTGGCCGGCCGGTGTGTCCTTGTCGGTTTCATAGGTTCCCCCACGAACTTCGAGTGTGCTGCTTGAGATCGTGGCGGGGGAAAAAGCCAACAGAACTCCGTACAGGCCGGAAAAAATCAAACAGACCGCGAGTAAAAATGTTCCAACTTTTAACATCGATACCCTCCTTGTTGAGTTGTGCAAAAGAGAAAAAGACTCTTCTTGCCTGATTAGAGACTTAACCCTTTATTGCTTGGCTATAAAATATACTTTTCCAGGATAAGAGTCAATCCTTCATTTTCCTTTTTGTTGAGGCATCTGATAAAAGTGAAAATAAAAATTGACTGTGATGGCCTGATCACTTGACAACGGCATTTCTCAAACTTAAATTAGTAGTGGCTGTCTTTTGACAGTGACGTCGGCGTAAATGTCGATGCTGGGGGCGACCGAATCCGGGAACCCGGTTGCCCCTTTTTTACTGCTCGAAATCCGCCTTCCAGTTTGATTCAAACCTCAAATCGCGTGGGACGAATAGGCTATCCTCAATAGAAAATCTGATCTTTTCAGATTGTGGTATAGCGCCATTCCAATTTTTTTCGAGTGAAGTGCTTGTCGGTGATATCGAGTCGGCTATCTTAAAGGAATAATGGCCAGGCGGAAGGGATGGGCAGCGGTGGATATATCGGGATCGTTTTTCAGAGTGACGTAGATGTGAAAGAGATTTGTGTTTCGCAAACGATATGGCTTTGATGGGAAGTGAATCGTTTTCATGTCTCTGGCAATGTTGTCGTCAAAGATAACTTCGTCAAAGTACTTGATTTCGATGTCGTAGGCGGCGTGAGTCGAACCGAACACAAGTTTGATTTTAGGGATCTTGCGCCAGGAGGACAAGTAAAAGCTGTAAGCCCGGTTTCCTTCGAGGAGCTCGAATGAGCCCGGTTTTGTCATCCGGGCCGACCGGCTGTAGGCATAATAGGTGATCTTTTCCCCGGAGGGATAGACCACATTTTGAGGATGGACGATGACCGTTCTGGGATAATAGACAAACCCAAAGAAGACGATGATGAGGAGGATAAAGATCAAGCCCATGTGATGACGGTATTTGAGATGGATAGTGTGGGGCCTGACGATGAGGTAAACTGTCATGAATACAGCAACAGCTGCAATCCAAATCCAGTTTGGCGGCCAATGGGGATCTTCGACTTTGAGATAAGAGGGGAGGATTTGTGGCAGAGAAAAGTGGAGGTTGCTCAAATTTTGAAAAAGGAGACCGGCCCGGTCGGTTTCGCCCGCAGTGGTGGGTTGGTAGAGGGCTTGCGGAGTGATCAGGAGGAGAAGCACGCTGAGAAAGCTAAGCACGGAAGCCAATGCAAAAAAACAAGTGAAGACTTTTTTCCGGTTGCGGGCAAGGAAATGCCCGATGAGAATCAAAAAGACCCAGGTGACAGACACTAACGGTCTGGCCTGGGGCGCGTACCCGGTGCGCTGGGTCAAAAAGGATGAGCTGAGAATGTAGGGTGCTGTGATGACAAAGAGTAGTCCAAGATCGTTCCGTTTGTCCTTCATCATGACCAGCATTCCAAGAGCGGCAAAAAAGTAGATAGGCGCATAGAGCAAAAGCCCGTCTCTCTGATCGAAAAAATATCCAGCCAGGGTTTCCCACCTGAACCGGAAGGGAATACCGTGGAAGAGCTGTTTCATGTAGGCCAGAGATTCTTGGGGCGTCACGGCCCCCCTCCATGACACGGAAGACAGAGAGAAGGAACCATAGAGGCTGTACTGGAAGATAAAATAGACTACAGTGATTCCTGCGAAAGCACCGAGGAAGAACACAACGCCGGTTTTGACCTTTTTCACTGTGATCAAAATCCAGAGTGTGTACACCAGGAGAGGGATCATGATGAACATGTATTTGAGGGCATGAAACCAGACAAAAGAGGCCAGCAGGAATCCGAGGAGACAGAGAGTAGGAAAAGAGAGTTTCTTATCCGAACGGACAAGCCGAAAAACAGTTAGAGAAAAGAGAGCGATGATCAACTCCGGATAGACATGGATCGAGTAGAAGAAAACAGGAGTCGTGAAGCTGTAGAGCGCCCAGAGCCCAAAGGCCAGTTTTTCATTCCTCCATTCCTGAAGGGCAAACAGAAAGATTTGAATGCCGAGAAGAGCTCCGAATAGGGACATGCCCAGCCGGATGAGGAGGGACAGCCCTGTCCTGTTCAGGAGAGAACCGAGGGAATAAAAGGGCCACATCAGAAAGGATATGCCGGGAGAGTGAAAGGAATACCGGCCATCGGTTCCCGGTGCGGTGTGGCGCCGGATGTTGACGGGAGGGCGCATGTACCGTTCATAGTCTTTTGAAGCGTAATTGTTGGACAGGTCGAAATCGCCGTCTGCGAGAAGGCTGTGGGTTATCATGAGATAGTGGGGTTCATCCCCGGAAAAATTGCTGCTCTTGATGGTGAGAACGGCAGAACCAGTGTTGTAGAGGATGAGAGAGACGACAAAGAGAGTGACGAGCTTTTTCTTGAGAGACCAGCTCGATACTGCCTGATGACATCTCTCAAGAGAAAACATCTTTTTTTTGTCAGGGGGATTGAGGGCTGCTAACATGAGGTAGAGAACGGCAAAGACGATAGAAACCCCGAAGATTGCCAGACGCGAGAGGAGATCATCCGAGCTCAAATAATGCCTGGTCATTAAAGGAAGAAGGATAAAAAATAGCATGGGGAGATAGTCGGCAAGGGACTGACGGAGAGCCAGCCGGGTCGGAAGAGACCACGTGCTGGCCACGGCCCGGCTGTGCAGGAACCATACAATACACAAAACGACAAAAGCGCCAAAGACATAGAGAAAAAAGTGCAGCCCGGGCAATCGGAAGCTGTGATCAAGGAAAGAAAATTCCTTTGCCTGCTCGATAGCGAGGATATACCAGCCAAGGAGAATAGAATAGACAAGCAGGACGAAAAATAGGACTAAAGGAATTTTTGTCATCCCGGAAGGCTGGCCTGAATGCATCATGAGCTTTTGACCGTTTTTTCCTATTTTTCACAATATGCCCTCTTTATCAAGTTTAATCTAGTGCGGATATTGTGCTATCATGAGGCCAATGGACATTTCCGTTGTCATCATCACCTACAACGAAGAAGCGAATATCGAAGCGGCCCTGAAAAGCGTGGCCGATATTGCCTCGGAAATCATCGTTGTGGACCGCTACAGTTCCGATGAGACGGTAAAGATAGCAAAGAAATACACGGACCGGGTCATCCTCCGCAAATGGACGAATTTTTCCGATCAGAAGAATTTTGGGAACGCCGAAGCCTCATTTCCCTGGATCTTCAGCCTGGATGCGGATGAACGCGTATCCCCTGAGCTTCGCGAAGAAATCCTGCAAATGAAAAATGAAGAGCCGGAATGCGACGGTTTTTCCATGCCCAGGCAGACTTTCTATTTGGGGCGCTGGATCCGTCACTCGGGCTGGTACCCCGACCGGAAAATCCGTCTGTTCCGCAAGGACAAAGCCCGCTGGGAGGGAGAGTACGTCCATGAGGCCCTCGTTGTCGATGGCGAGATCTGTAAACTCAAAGGCCACCTCCAACACTTCACCTACGGCAGTATCCGGGATCATGTCAGGCAGAGCAACACCTTTTCCGATCTTGCTGCACAGAAGCTTTATGCCCAGAAAAAAAAGTGTCGCTGGACTCAACTGGCCATCTTCCCCCCTCTTCGCTTCCTCAAGGCCTATATCTGGAGAGGGGGATTCCTGGACGGGTTTGCCGGCCTTGTCATCTCCGTCCTCCAGGGATATTCCGTTTTCATCCGCTACGCCAAGCTGAAGGAGATTTGGAAAAAAGCGGAACGCATCGAACCTTTTCCGAAAGCGTGATAGCGTTGGGATCAGACTTGGAAGCATCTCCAAAACCGTGATGAAAGGAATAGCGAGTGATCAGAATGGTGATTCCAGATGAGTGTTGAGAGGATTGAACTGGCCCTGTTAGAGCTTCCGTATGTCCACTTTTTTGAGACAAGCTTTGGACGGGAAGAGGACCGTACGTTCATCCTGGTCAAAGTTTTTGCCGATGGGGAGGTGGGATATGGAGAAGTGGTGGCCGATAAGATCCCTCTCTACAGCTATGAAACCACATCCACTGCCTGGCTGGTGCTGAAAGAGTTCCTGATTCCCCAAGTTTTCAGCAAATCCATCATCGAACCTTCGGAATTTTACGAAGCCGTCCGGGTCTTCAAGGGACATCCGATGGCCAAGGCCGGGCTGGAGCTGGCCCTGTGGGATCTTCATGCCAAAAAAAGGGGCCTGCCTCTCTGGAAAATCTATGGCGGGACAAAACAGGAGATTGCCTCAGGCGTGAGTGTGGGTATTCAGGATACGGTTGAACAGCTTGTGGAGAGAATTGTCTCTTTTCTCGATGAGGGGTACCAGCGGGTCAAGATCAAGATCAAACCGGGCTGGGATGTGGATGTGTGCCGGTTGGTGCGGGCAGAGCTCGGAGATATCCCCTTTCAGGTCGATGCCAACGGCGGCTATACCATAGCTGATATTGAATTGCTGCAACAGCTCGATGAATTCGAACTGCAGATGCTCGAACAGCCATTCCCCGCTTATGACATGTGGGATCACAGGAAACTTCAGATGGTCATGACTACACCGATCTGTCTGGATGAAAGTGCTGTTTCGGCAGAGACAGTCCGGAAAGCCCTTGAAATGGGAAGTTGTCGTATCATCAACATCAAGGTCGGCCGTGTGGGCGGGATCGTCGAGGCGATCAAGATTCATGATCACTGCCGTGAAAGAGGCATTCCGGTTTGGTGTGGAGGCATGCTCGAGTCAGGCATAGGGCGGGCCCATAACCTGCATCTGGCTACACTTTCCAATTTTCAGCTCCCCAACGACTTGAGTGCCAGCAAGAGATACTATGAGGAAGATCTGATCGAGCCGGCAGTGGAGATCACTCCGGAAGGGACGGTCAGGGTGCCCAATTTACCTGGCATAGGCGTTGTTCCTCAGGAAGACAGAATTGAGAAAGCGACTCTGAAAAAAGAAGTATTCTCCACCTAGATAAACAGCCCTGAAAGAGGGATGCATCTCAGGCGAAACTTTCGGAAATTTTTCGGCAGATTGAGTTTTGACTTTTAGAACAGAGGATATTATCTTTCCTCCTTAATACTGACAAAAAATATCGGGATTGTTATTATTTAGCCTTGATAAATCTAATATATTAATATATTCTAATAAATATATTCTTTTTGAAAAATCTTGTGGAATTTGGTAATAAAAAAAGGCGTTGTTGACATTAGGGAGGAAAACGATGGCAAAACTGAATAGACAAGAGAAAAATTGGCTTACGGATAAATTTGATGAAAGAGCCAACTTTAACCGCACGGAACGATTACTCTACAGCCACGACATTGCAGCCATGCCCAGTTTGTTCAAGCCTCTGATCGGGAACACCATTCCCTATGCCGTTGTCCAGCCCGAGACAGAAGAAGAGCTGGTAGATCTGGTCCGGTGGGCCAATAAACGCAAGATCCCTCTGGTTCCAAGAGGAAAAGGTTCTTCAGGTTATGGCGGAATCATCCCTACCCGGAACGGCATCGTGGTGGATTTTTACAGGATGAAAGATGTGCTCGCCATCGATAAGGAGGGAGAAAAGGTCACGGTTCAGCCCGGTATTACCTGGGAGCAGCTCGATAAAAAACTGGCCAAAGAAGGCCTGGTCATCCGCCTTTATCCCACCAGCTATCCCTCCTCATCGGCAGGCGGTTGGTTGGCTCAGGGAGGTGCGGGACTGGGATCTTATGAATACGGATGGTTTGCCGAAAACGTGGAGAGTGCCAGAGTGGTTTTACCGAGCGGAGAGGTGAAGGAGTTCTCGGGTAAGGATTTGGACGTCATCGCTGAAGCCGAAGGAACAACCGGAATCATCAGCCAGATGACCATCCGTGTCCAAAAACTGACTGCAGTCGGCGTGGCGGCCATCGCCTGTCCCGGTGCTCAGAATCTCGCCAATATTCTTCAACAGTTCATTGATAGAGATCTGCCGATCTGGTCTGTGGTGTTCATAAATCCACGGATGGCGGAGATGAAAAACAGGGCGCCGGTGATGACGCATCATGGTCACCCCGTCGAACACAAAGTTATACTCCCAGCCGCGTACATCGCCACCATCGCTTTCAGGGAAGAAGATAGAGAAAAGGTGGTTCCCGTGCTCCCCGAGATAGTCAAGCGATGTCAGGGGGAAATTCTGAGTCAAGAGATTGCTGAACACGAGTGGGAGAACCGGTTTAAGCTCATGGTTGTCAAACGGTTGGGCCCCTCGCTTGTGCCGGCCGAAGTCGTGGTCCCTCTGGACAAGCTGGGGGCTGTGATGGAGGAGATCGAGGAGAAGGTCAACCAGCCCGTTGTCAAGGAGGGGGTCATCATCAAAAAGGGAAAAGACGGAAAGCCTGAAGTGGTGATCTTGGGTTTTATCCCCAGTGACCAGAGAAAAATTTCTTACAATTTTGTCTTCGGCCTGGTCTTGACCATCATGAAGATTGCCAAGAAACACGGTGGGCGCCCCTATTCCACGGGTCTGTATTTCACCAAGGAAATCGCCAATATCATGGGCAAGCAGCGGGCCGACAAGCTCAAGTCTTTTAAAAAACACGTCGATCCCCAGGGAATACTGAACCCGGATAAGGTCCTCGGCGGGAGCCTGGTCGGGACTGCGCTCAATGTGGCCAAGATCTTTGAGCCCATCGTCAGGCCGTTTGGGAATAATGTGACGACCGAAGTCGGCGAACGCCCCTCAAAGCCCGTCAAGGGTATCCCTGCGGACGTGGCTTGGTATGCCTATGGCTGCTCCCAGTGCGGCTACTGTCTGGATGAATGCGACCAATTCTTCGGCCGCGGTTGGGAAAGCCAGTCTCCCCGGGGAAAGTGGTACTGGTTAAGGGAATACATGGAGGGGCGCGCGAAATGGGACCAATTCATGGTGGACACCATGCTGGTCTGCACCACCTGTGAATTCTGTAACCTCCGCTGTTCGGCCGCCCTGCCCATAGAAGCTTCCTGGATGAAACTGAGGGGAAAACTGGTTCATGAGAACAAGGAAATGACCTTTCCTCCTTTTGTGATGATGGATGCCGCACTGCGTTCAGAGGGAAACATCTGGGCAGGCTACAGGAAGGACCGGACGCAATGGTTTCCCCAGGAACTCAAAGACAAACACGGACCCGGGAAGAAAAGCAAAAACGTCTATTTTGCTGGATGCACGGCCTCTTATGTGGAGAATGATATCGGTGCAGCCTCAGCCACGCTGCTGGATGCTGCGGATGTGGACTACACCATTCTCGGCAATGTGGAAAACTGCTGCGGCACACCCATGCTCGTGGCCGGGAAATGGGATACCTTTGAGTTGATTATGAAGCGGAACATCGAGGCCGTCAAAGCTGTCGGTGCAGATACGGTCATCAGTTCCTGTCCTGCCTGCGACATGATGTGGCGGCACACCTATCCGGAATGGGCGGAGAAATTGGGAATAGAATACGACATAACGGCAAAACACTACAGTGAAATTCTATCCGAGAAAATTCGCAGTGGCGAATTTGAATTCACCCATGCCATCAACAAGAAAGTCACCTGGCACGATTCCTGCCATATCGGACGTGTCTCCGGAGTCTATGAGGAGCCCAGGGATGTCATCAAGGCCATCCCCGGCGTCGAGTATGAGGATATGGCCCATAACCGGGAAAACGGGCACTGCTGCGCCAGCGTTCTGACCTTGATCAAGGATCCGCCGGTGGCGGCGGATATCGGTAAAGCCCGTTTGGATGAGGCTGTGGACATCAAGGCCGAGAGCGTGCTGGCCCTTTGTCCCTGCTGTGAGTTTCAGTTGCGGGTAACCAAGGATAAGAAAAATCTTCCTGTCGAGATTACCGACCTTGCAACGTTTGCCTGCAAAGCACTGGGCAAGGATTTCAAAGACCCCAGTCCTGAGGTGGCCAAACAGTGGGCTGTGTTTGAGGGGATGATCGCTCTGATGACTCCGCAGGGTTTTGCCAACCTGATGAGCACCATGTGGCCGGAGCTCCTGGACGCAATGCCCATGGGTATGGGAAAAATGATGCGGGTCATGGGCAAGATGGGTTTTGTGGGTGATGCCCTGTTTGCCATGATGAAACCAGTGTTTCCGGTCTTGTTTCCCAGGCTCCTGCCCAAGATGATGCCCAAAGTGATGCCAACCATGCTCCAACGGGTCGGAGAACAGATTCCCATGCCGGATTATATGGAAGAGCAGATGCCGGACATGATGCCCAAAGTGATGGACAACCTCATGCCCAAAATGCTCCCGGATGTCGTTCCTCTGGCTGTGCCGAGTCTGATCAATCACCTGCGCAGCCGCGCCTAGTCAAAAAAAAAGGGCCTCTGGATAGGCCCTTTTCTGTTTTGTGTTGACCGGTTCTAGATCATGCTGTCCTTTTAGGAATTGTTATCAGCTTCATAGACTTGTCTGGATGAGTCGGATTATTTGCCTTTCCGGATGTAGATGTCACCGTTGAAATTTTTGAAGGTGTACTCAGGCCCACCGCCGTTAATCGTCCCATGAATATACTTTTCGAAACTGATCCGGAACTTTCCTCCCTCTTTGCGTTCGTCTTCCTCGACTTTTTTCGGGGTTTTATCGATCTGAATGTCGAAATCGCTGTAGACATCACCGCGCTCGGACTTCATCTTGACTTTGGCCTTGATGCGGGCAGGAAGGGTGACGTCGATGTCCCCGTTCCAGGTGCTGAAGGACATGGGTTTATCCGGATCAACCTCGGCAAATGTGACCTTTACCCCACCGTTAAAGGTGTGAGCGACGAGAGAACCTGATATGTTGGTTAGAGTCAGACTGCCGTTGTGGTTGTTCGCTTCGATCTCTCCCGAGACGTTCTCCACGACGATGTCGCCGTTGTTGAAGGCATGGAGTTCGAGAAAGGTGGCATACGGGACCTGGATGATGAGGTCAACAGTCTGCTTCAACGAAGCCACACTCACTTCCATCTCGTTGTTTTCCTCTTCGATCTCCAATCCAGTGCCGGTGGACACGCGGATCATGCGCAGGCCCTCGGATTTTTCTCTTTCCTCTCTTCTCTCTTCACGGATCAATTGCTCACGAATCCTTGCTTCAACAATCACTTCTTGCCCGTTATAGCCTTTGATGGTGATGCCGCCGTTGTGCACGCCGACTTCCAATTTGCCGGGCTTTGAGGGATCACTGAAGGGCACAGCCGCTCTATCCGAGGCTTTTTCCTGTGCCCCGAAAAAGGCTCCTGTCATAAACAGGATAGCAATGCCAACCGCAAGATAATGTTGTTTTTTCATAGTATCCTCCGTCGTTATCTTTTGTTGATCAGGAGATCGCCGTTCAGAGTGTCCATTTTGATTTCGGGTCCGCCCTTGTCGATACGGACGCCGATGAATCGATCGCTCTTGTAGATGAATTTTCCGCCCTTGTGTCCTTTCTCGGCCGGCCGGGCTGGAAGGTAGTCGATCGGAAAATCTGAATAGGCATCTCCGTTGAATGTTTTTAACCGGAAATCCGCCGAAAGCCCCTTCACGAAATCGATATCGATGTCTCCGTTGATGGTTTTGAAGGAACAGTCGGTGACCGGATTTGTATTGAATTGAATTCTGACTCTCCCGTTGACGGTGTGGGCCGTGCCCGATCCCGTCATACCACTCATTTCGATCTTCCCGTTGACGTTGTGGATATCGAAATCCCCTTCGATGTCGGTCACGGTGATGTCGCCATCGGTGACCGTCTTGAGAATCAGACCTGTTTTATGGGGAACTTTCAGCTTGAATTCATAGTGGACACGGTAGCCAGGATCACGCCAGTTCCCCTTTCTGTTCTGGCAGCGGAAGGGGCCGTTCACGTAGAGATCAATGGTGTTTTCCTCTTCAGTGATGTCAAGCGTGACTTCCTGGCGGGCTTTCTTTATTTTGTCTTTGGTTCGGGCCTTGATGGTCTTTTGAGCGGTGAGCTTGACCTCCAACCCGCTGTAACCCTCCACCTCGATAGCTCCGAAAATATTATCGACGAATACTTCTTTTGGCTTTTCCGGGTCTTGGAAAGTCAGTGTTTTCTGGATCGTTTCCTTTTCTTCGACTCTCATCCTGTCCGCACTGACGGCCAGAGTCAAAGCCAGAACCATGGTGGTAATGAGTGTCAACGATATTTTTTTCATGCCCTTCTCCCTCAAAAACTCAGCTGTTCCAAACCTTGCTCGGCATGCTCCCTGACTTCAGGGGTGAGTTCCTTGTCCTGGATGAGCGTTTTGAGCGCTTCGGCAGCCTGCCTTTCTCTCATGGTCACCATGAGATTGATCAAAGCCACTTGAACCAGCGGAGATGATTGCTTGGACAATGAATGAATCAGCCCTTTCTTGACTTCCGGGTAGTCGTGGAATAAATACAGGGCATCCACAGCCGCCAGCCGGACATTGACATTGGGATCTGTATCGAGCGTATCGAGGAGGGCATCGATCATTTTCGTTTCCGGTTCCTCCATCCCGTAGCTCATGCTCACTCCTCTCAGGCGATCGCTGGGAGAAGACTTGTCGAGCAGAGAGACCGCCAATGTCTGGCGCATGCTCTGGACTTCATCTCGCAATTGAACCAAATCAGCGGAATCCGGGCCTCCGGCTGTGATGAAATACCCTGCAGCCAAGCCCACAACCAAGAAAGCAAGCGACAGGGAAAATTGAAGAGCAGGGCGTTTGGGCCAGAGGTGTTCACCCAGGTTGTTGAAGAACATCTTGACTGGGGATGGAGCTTTATCCTGCCCCATGCCCTGCTTGTACGCTTCGAGCATGGTGTAGAATCGTGTCCGCACTTCCGGGCCGGGCTGCTCCTCCTGGATAACACCCAGCTTGGTCCAGGTGGCACTCAAGCTTTCCAGTTCTTCCCGACAGGAATCGCAGCGGGCAATATGGGCTTGAATGTCCTCTTTTTCTTTGGGATTGAGTTCCCCGGTCAAATAATCCGGATACTTTTCCTTTATTTTTAAGCAGTTCATGAGGCTGCACCTCCTGATAATTCGCAGTATATTTTTCCCAATTCTTTTATAGCCCGGTGCACATGCGCTTTGACCGTGCCGATCTGACATCCGAACAGTTCCGCGATCTCTCTGTATTTCATCCCCTGAAAACGGCTGAGCACCAGAACCTCTCTCTTTTTCAATGGCAGTTGGGCCAAGGCCTGACGCACTAGTTCGATATCTTCCCCCATTTCCAATCGCGCCCCGGGTGAAGGATCCGGTTCGGTGACATCATCCCATTGATCGTCGAGGGACAGTTCCCCCTTACTTTTTCTCAGGTGATCGATGTGGGCATTCCTGGCGATTTGATACATCCATACCGTGAATTTGCTCTGTCCTCTGTACGTTTTTCTGTATTTCAGGATGCGCATAAAGACGTCCTGAACCAGGTCCTCGCTGATGCCCCTGTTCGCGGTCAATCGCAGAAAAAAGTTGAAAAGCTGAACGTGGTATTTTTCGAACAGGACAGCCAACTTCTCGACCTTTCCGGTTTTAACCTCTTCCATCAAGTGGTTGTCAGATATCATAGGGCTCTTCGCTTCCAAATTCGGTTTTGTCATCTATTAAGACTTGCTTTCTAAAAAAAGGTTACACCATCTTATCTTTTTTTTCTAACCTCGCTCATACCGAATTTATATTTGTCTTCGGCGAGAACCCTCCCACCCGCCACTATGCGCCTCAGACAAACACAAATTCGCCTTTGCCCGCAGGCTGCCTTGTGAGACTCCAATACACATATATTCTGCCCTAGCTAAGGTCTCCCTAAGATGAAGCGTTGACTTGGGGGGAGGTGGGTGATATAAAAAAACTGGCTGGAGTATCATGTCTGGGATTACCTACAAAAAAGCCGGCGTCGATATCGACAAGGCTGATGGGTTTGTGAGCGCAATCAAGCCGCTGCTGGCAAAAACGATGCGGCCGGAGGTTATCGGTCGGTATGGTGGATTCAGCGGCCTTTTCAAGCCCCGGCTGCAAAAACTCAAGAAGCCGGTACTGGTCTCGTCCACAGATGGCGTGGGCACGAAGCTTCTTCTTGCAGAATTACGCAGCACATACGATACAGTCGGCATTGATCTGGTGGCCATGTGTGTCAACGATGTGGTCGTCACGGGCGCCGAACCTCTTTTCTTCCTTGATTACATCGCCTGCGGAAAACTCGAATCCGATAAACTTCATGCTCTGGTCAAGGGCATCACACGGGGCTGCCGGGAGAGCGGGTGTGCGTTGATCGGGGGAGAGACGGCCGAGCTCCCAGGTATGTATGCCAAGGGAAAAATAGACCTGGCCGGATTCTGTGTGGGCGTTGTCAGCGAGGAAAAAATCATTGACGGCAGGTCCTGCCGCGCAGGAGATTGCATACTGGGGCTCGCCTCGAATGGGGTTCACAGCAACGGTTTTTCCCTCATCCGCAAGGTTTTCAATACGACAGAACTCAAAGGAAAAATCGGCAAGGAACTGCTGAGACCGACTCGAATTTACGCGCGCCCCCTTCTCGCCGCTCAAAGGTCAATTCGAATAAAGGCCATGGCCCATATCACG